>OGIG01000077.1_pt1 | contig 95210 bp, 92 predicted proteins | sample 1571601 | NCBI WGS metagenome assembly OGIG01 (sample SAMEA2581953, study PRJEB24529) | metagenome | biome: Human gut stool | place: China | collected 2011 | reverse complement strand
ACTGATGAATGCCAGTGCGGGACACAGATAAGGGTCATCGAATAATTCTTGTCGTAGGATTTCGGCTTCTTCGGTGGATTCGAGATGATCGATGTCTACTACTACCAGTCCGGACAGTTCTTCCAGGCAGTCGCTTCGGCGACGGGTGAAGATTCCGCAAGGGGTCACGTAGGGCAGTGTTTGCTGCTTCAGGAGACGGCTGGTGTCTTCGTCACCTTGCAGCTCGGCGTTTCGCACTTCAAGAGTCAATGCAGTGAGTTTCTCGTTGGAGGTTATCAGTTTATATATTTCTTCCAGATTTATTGTCCGTAGCGGAGTAAGTGTGGCGCTCTTTACAGTTCTTCCGGTTGTTTTGTCCTTAATCGGCGAGATAGGGGGCATGAATAGTGACATTTTGAAAACATTTTCCATTGCATTTCATTTTTTTAATTATTTCATTTTTAATTCTTTAGTAGGTGTTTGTGTCGGGCAAAAAAAGAAGATGTCACTTTTGGATAAAGCGGCATCTTCTCATCTGCAGGGCTTAATCTTTGCCAAAGCGGGAGCAAAATTAAGTCCTTTTACAACATGTTGTTCAACACTAATTCATACTTGTTTTTTGTTGTTATTTTCTCTTTCTATTTCTCGGATTTGTATACTTGGACTCTTTAAGTAATTCAATCAAATCTTGCCTTATTGTGTTGGCTGATATTCGTTTACCGTTCTTTTGCTGAAACTTTTCTCTTCTGTATAAAAAACGTGCAAGCGTTGCCAATCCGTTTTCTGGAGACGCGTCCAGACAATTTATCATGTAGAGCTCTAAAAATGCTTTTTCTATAATGTCCCGACGGTCGATTATTCTTGTAATCGTAGCCCCGGGTTTGGGCCCTCTTTTTGCCTTAATACCTTGTTTTATTGGTTTCTTACTATTATTCTTGTTCTTTTTTGCAGTTTTTTTTTGCTGCTGTATTTACTTTATTCTTTTCCATATTTCAGATGTTTTTTAATGTTAGAATTAGTGATGGAAAAATATGTTGTAAGTTGCGAAGGTAAGTGTAAAAAGAAGAGTGGGCAAGAATATCGGGATTAATGTTACTTTGAAACTTTTCTCTATGTAGCTTAATAGGTTGGTATATAGGAGGATAGGTTCTTGTTTTTTGAGTGCTCAAAAATCGTTCGTTTAATATGTGTAAATATTTACGAAAGAATAGTAGCTGTCAGGATAATAATCCGAATAGATATTAATGACATTTATTTTGAGAATAACAGTTTGTATATTAGATGTTTACATAAATAGGAAAGTGTTTGCGAGATTATTTTTATTAAACATCTTGCACATTCCAAAAATACCTTTTATCTTTGCACCATTAAACGAACGATTAAAAAACACCCTCTACTTACTACAATCATTATTGACAGTAATCAGTTTCTTTCTATTTTTATCCTCTATTTTTATCCTCATCACAGCTTATTTTGATAACTTCTCAATGTTGCATTTCTTTTTTTAATAATGTACGCACGTATACATACGCACAGGCGCGTATTTCCCTACTTTTTCTTTAGACCTTGTTACACACACTTTATATTAATAGGTAGGTAGGGCTACCACCTATTACATCGTTTTGTGCATCACACACAGAACAGAAAAGTTTCATTTTTCTATACCATTATGACAGATTTCACGAGAATAACCGTTAATTTTGCTTTCGAATGCAAATTTAAAATAAATTACTAACATCTAAAATTGTAGTTTTATGACTAAAAAAACACAATCTTGAGCATTGAGCTCATAACTAAAGATGCCTGTGGCATTGAGATCGAGAGAAAAGGAAACAGGATCGACATCCTGTTGGTTGAAAATGAACCGGTTGACCAGCAGGTCATAGTCAGGGCGGAAGAAAGAATAGAGTTCCTCACTCCCTGGATAAACATGCTTATCCATCATAAAAAAGAGGCGGGACTCAAAGGGACAAAGCATCTGGCAAGGAAGCTGTACCGCATGGCAAGGTTCGAGAAAGGAAAGCATGAGGAAGGATTTCTGACGTTGGAAAGCATTAATACCGAAATCATTAGCTTAAGGAAAGAAATCAGGGAAGAGAAAGCGGGAATGGAAAAGAAGAAGGAAAAGCAGAGGAAATCATACGTCTTGGTCGCCGATTTGAAAAATCCAAAGATGAGATAGTGGAATTATTAAAGGAAGAATTAGGCGTAAAAGAAGAAAATGCACTGGAAATTTTAGAAATGTATGATAAATAAAGAAGAACTACATTAAAATATTGAAAGCAGGCATATCATAGTTTTGATATACCTGCTTTTTTACATACAATTTACAAAACCATAGCTTTGTATTTTACGTTCCCCCGTTATGATAACAATTGTCACGAAGACGAGAAAAAAAAGAACAAATCATTTTGGAGGAAAGAAAATGAAGAAGAAATTATTATCCGTAATGCTTGTAGGAGCATTAGCAATCAGCGCATTAACAGGATGTGGAAGCAAAGAAACCGCATCAGATGACAGCCAGAAGACAGGCACAACAACAGAGGCAGACAGCAGCAGTGATGCAGCAGATACATCAGATTTTGATACCAGTGAAATGATCAATGTACAGTCCAGAGAAGATGGTTCCGGTACAAGAGGAGCATTCATCGAGCTGTTTGGTATCGAAGAGAAAGATGCAGATGGAAATAAAATTGACAACACAACAGAGGAAGCAAACATCACAAACAGTACAGAAGTAATGCTTACATCTGTAGCAGGTGATGAATATGCAATCGGTTATGTATCACTTGGTTCTTTAAATGATACCGTAAAGGCATTAAAGATTGACGGAGCAGAAGCAACAGCAGAAAATATCAAAGCCGGTACATACAAAATCGCAAGACCATTTAATATCGCAACGAAAGGTGATGCAACAGGACTTGCAGCAGATTTCATCAACTACATCATGAGTGATGAAGGACAGAAAGTAATCGAAGACAATGGTTATATTTCACAGGGAAGCAACGGAGCATTTACATCGGATGGTTCTACCGGAAAAATCGTAGTAGCTGGTTCTTCTTCTGTAACACCTGTAATGGAGAAATTAATTGAAGCATACAAAGCAATCAACAAAGATGCAGAAATCGAACTTCAGGAATCTGATTCTACAACAGGTATGACAGCAGCAATGGAAGGAACCTGTGATATCGGAATGGCTTCCAGAGAATTAAAAGAAAGCGAAACAGAAGGTGGACTTACCGCACAGGTAATCGCAATGGATGGTATCGCAGTAGTAGTAAACAACAGCAACCCAATGGATGAGATGAGTTCAGATAATGTAAAGGATATCTTCACAGGTGCAGTAACAACCTGGGATGAAGTTGCAAAATAAATCTGCAAGTAGGATAAGGTAAGAACAGTATGAATAATTTCAAAGAAAAAGCAATGAAAATAGTATTCTTACTTACAGCCAGTTTCTCCATACTGGCTGTTGCCTTAATCTGTGTTTTCCTTTTTGCAAATGGAATACCGGCAATCAAAGAAATTGGATTGCCGGATTTTCTGCTAGGTACAAAATGGAAACCGGGAAATAACCTCTACGGGATCTTCCCGATGATTTTAGGCAGTATCTATGTAACCGCCGGAGCAATTGTGGTGGGAGTACCAATTGGAATCTTAATGGCAGTCTTTATGGCGAGATTTTGCCCGAAGAAGCTTCACAGCTTCTTAAAGCCGATGATAGATCTGTTAGCAGGAATCCCGTCCATCGTATATGGATTCTTTGGCCTGGTAGTCATAGTACCATTTGTAAGAGAACATTTTAAAGGAAACGGAAACAGTATATTTACCGCATCGATTCTTCTTGGAATCATGATACTTCCAACGATTATCAGTGTATCGGAAGCTGCAATCCGTGCAGTGCCGGAGCATTATTATGAAGGTGCACTGGCACTTGGCGCAACCCATGAGCGGAGTGTTTTTAAAACCGTGGTTCCGGCAGCCAAATCAGGAATTATGGCAGCAGTCATCTTGGGAATCGGCCGTGCCATTGGTGAGACCATGGCGGTTATGATGGTAGTAGGTAACCAGGCGCGTATTCCGAACAGTATATTTAAGGGTGTACGTACCCTGACAACAAATATCGTAATTGAAATGGGTTATGCTACAGACTTACACCGTGAGGCATTGATTGCAACCGGCGTTGTACTGTTTGTATTTATCCTTATTATCAATCTGGTATTTTCAATTGTAAAAGGAAAGGCGGATAAAGAATAATGACAAAATTCAAAGATAAAATGAATTCTTATAAAAAGCATCCGGGTTCTTTTCTTTTATTACTGCTGGTAGTAGCAGCGGCAATTATAACAGTAGCAGTATTACTTTATCTGGTGGCGTACATATTGATTCACGGTGTGCCATATTTAAAACCAGGTCTTTTCGCACTGGAATATAATTCGGATAACGTATCTATGCTTCCGGCAATGATAAATACACTGGAAATGACGCTGTTTTCCCTGCTTTTTGCAGTACCACTTGGAATCGGGGCCGCAGTTTATCTGGTGGAATATGCACCGAAGGGAAGTAAACTGGTTAAAGTAGTCAGAATTACGGCAGAGACTTTAACCGGCATCCCCTCTATTATATATGGTCTGTTTGGTATGTTATTTTTCGTAACATACCTGCACTGGGGTTATTCCATGTTAGCCGGTGCGGCAACCCTTGCCATTATGGTATTGCCGGTTATCATGCGAACCACAGAAGAAGCATTACTCTGTGTACCGGATACCTACCGGGAAGGAAGCTTTGGATTGGGAGCCGGAAGACTTCGTACCGTATTCCGTATCGTACTCCCATCTGCGATGCCTGGAATCTTGTCCGGAATCATTCTGGCAGTAGGACGAATTGTAGGAGAGACCGCAGCACTGATTTATACTGCAGGAACGGTCGCAGACCTTGCACCAAACCTGATGGCATCCGGACGAACCTTGGCCGTTCATATGTATTCCCTTTCCAGAGAGGGCTTACATACCAATGAAGCTTATGCAACCGGCGTAGTCCTTCTGGTCATTGTATTACTGATAAATGGTGTATCAACGTTGATAGCCGGGAAATTCACGAAAGGAGATGGAGAAGTAAAATGAGTGAGCAGGCAAAATTTTCTGTCAAAGGACTTGACTTATATTACGGAGACTTCCACGCATTAAAAGATGTGAATCTTGATATCAATGCAAAAGAGATAACTGCATTTATCGGACCATCCGGTTGTGGAAAGTCAACATTTTTAAAAACATTAAACAGAATGAATGATTTGGTAGAGGGCTGTAAGATTACCGGAGACGTAAGATTAGACGGTGAAAATATATACAGCGGCATGGATGTCAGCCAGCTTAGAAAGCGTGTGGGAATGGTATTCCAGAAGCCAAATCCATTTCCGATGAGTATCTATGACAACATTGCATACGGTCCGAGAACCCACGGTATCCACAACAAAGCCAAATTAAATGAAATCGTGGAGACATCCCTGCGTCAGGCAGCTATCTGGGATGAAGTAAAGGATCGTCTGAATAAGAGTGCATTGGGAATGTCCGGTGGACAGCAGCAGAGACTTTGTATTGCAAGAGCACTGGCAGTACAGCCGGAAGTAATCCTGATGGATGAGCCGACTTCTGCACTGGATCCGATTTCCACTTCCAAAATTGAGGATCTGGTAATCGAATTAAAAAAAGATTATACCATTATTATGGTAACCCACAATATGCAGCAGGCAACCCGAGTATCGGATAAAACCGTATTTTTCTTATTGGGAGAGATTATTGAGAGTGGAGATACCGAAAAATTATTCTCCGTTCCAACAGACAAACGGACAGAAGATTATATTACAGGGAGGTTCGGTTAAATGCGTAATCGTTTTGACAGACAGCTAGAACAGTTAAACAATGAATTAATCCAGATGGGAAGCATGATAGAGCATGCCATTGAAATGGCAGTTTCTGCCCTGGTAAACCAGGATACGGAAAAAGCCAAGGAAGCAATGGCATATGATGTGGAAATCGACCATCAGGAGCGTGATATTGAATCCTTATGCATGAAGCTTTTATTGCAGCAACAGCCGGTGGCAAGAGATTTGCGCCTGATTTCTGCAGCATTAAAAATGATTACCGATATGGAGCGAATCGGTGACCATGCCGGTGATATTTCCGAGATGACACTGCTGATGTCTGATGAACCGTATATCATCAGCCCGGAAGAGATTCAGGGTATGGCAAAGGAAACCACAGACATGGTTATCAAGAGCATTGATGCTTTTGTAAAACGCGATATGGAGCTGGCAAAGAAAGTAATCGCACAGGATGATATTGTGGATGACCTTTTCATGAAAGTAAAACAGGATTTAATCCAGATGATCAATAAAAGTGCAGAAAATGGCGAGCAGGCAGCAGATATTCTTATGGTAGCCAAGTATTTTGAGCGAATCGGAGATCATGCGACCAATATTGCGGAGTGGGTCATCTATTCTATTACGGGAAGTCATATTGACTAAAAATTCTTAGACAAAAGAGAAAAAATAAGTACATTTTTTACACTGCTTATACATAATTCTTACAAACTGATAAAATATCCTTGCAAAAAGTCTCTAAAGTGTATATGGTGTATATGTAAGACGAAAAATATGTAAAAAATTGAAAAGTCTATGCATATTACCATGCATAAGGAGGACAAAATGGATATTTTTGGAATACTGACACTGATTGGAGGATTGGCCCTGTTCCTGTATGGAATGGATGTTATGGGAGCTGGGCTGGAGAAAGTATCAGGAGGCAAGTTAGAACGGATACTGGAGAAATTAACTTCCAATCCGCTGAAAGGTGTATTATTAGGAGCCGGAGTAACTGCTGTTATTCAGTCATCTTCAGCAACTACCGTAATGGTAGTTGGTTTTGTAAATTCCGGAATTATGAAACTTTCCCAGGCAATTGGTATTATCATGGGTGCCAATATCGGTACAACGGTAACATCCTGGCTCTTAAGTCTGACCGGAATAGATAGTGGAAATGTATGGATTAATCTCTTAAAACCATCTTCTTTTACACCGGTTCTTGCGATGATAGGTATTGTTTTAATGATGACCGGAAAGAAAAGCAAGAAAGCTGATGTAGGGGAGATTTTATTAGGCTTTGCAGTATTGATGACCGGAATGGAAAGTATGAGCGGAGCAGTAAAACCGTTGGCTGATGTTCCTGAATTTACCAATATACTGACTATGTTCCATAATCCAATTTTAGGAATTCTGGTAGGAGCACTTCTGACAGCGGTGATTCAGAGCTCGTCCGCATCTGTAGGTATACTGCAGGCACTGTCTGTAACAGGAGCATTTACTTATGGCTCAGTTATTCCGATTATTTTAGGACAGAATATCGGAACCTGTGTTACAGCTATGATTTCTTCTGTTGGAGCAAACCGGAATGCAAAGCGAACTGCTTTTGTGCATCTGTATTTTAATATTATTGGTACCGTATTGTTTCTGACATTATATAGTATTTTGAATGCAGTTATTCATTTTCCGTTTGCAAATGATACAGTTGGTGTAGCAGGAATTGCACTGATTCACAGTATCTTTAATATGTTTGCAACTGTAGTTTTATTCCCGTTTACAAAAGGACTGGAGAAGCTGGCATATCTGACACTTCCGATTACAGAAGAGGAAAAGAGCAAGACGGGAGTACAGGAGTTTCCATTATTAGACGACCGTTTTCTTGCAACACCATCCTTTGCCATTGAGCAGTGCCACAGTATGTCCATTGAGATGGCGAACCTGTCCAAGGATTCCTTCTTAGAAGCAATCGGACTTTTGGAGAATTATACACAGGAAGTAGCAGATGACATTATCGCAAAGGAAAATCTCGTAGATAAATACGAAGACAAGCTGCGTGCTTATCTGACCAAGTTAAGCAGTCAGAATCTGACCTATGCAGACAGCCAGAATGTATCTACGCTGTTACATTGTATTACAGATTTTGAACGTATTTCGGATCATGCAGCGAATATCGTAGATTCCATTATCGAGATGAAAAAGAAGGAGCTGGTTTTCTCTAAGAAAGCAGAGGAAGAAATGCATGTATTTGGAAAAGCAGTAGAAGACATTCTCTGCCGTACCATGACTGCATACACTGCCGATGATGAAGAGCTGGCTAAGACCGTAGAACCGTTAGAGCAGGTTATTGATGAATTAAATAAAGCAATTAAGAAACGACATATCAAACGTCTCCGGAAAGGAAAATGTTCTATCGAGTTAGGACTGGTGCTGGCAGATATCGTTACCAACTATGAGCGTGTATCTGACCATTGTTCCAACATTGCAGTCTGCCTGATCCAGGAACAGGATAAAGATGTAGAAGAGCATGACCTGACGGCACATATGGATGAAGAAGACAATAGAAAATTTGCAGAGCAGATAAAAGAATATACAGAAAAATACGCTTTGCCGGAAAAATAAAAAAGCCGGGAGGAAAATGCAATGGCACTTATTTATATCGTAGAAGATGATATAAACATACGGGAAATCGAACGTTATGCACTAAAAAACAGTGGATTTGAAGTAGAGGAATTTGATAACGGAAAAGATTTCTTCCAGAGAGTGTCAGAGCAGGCACCATCCCTGATGCTGTTAGATATTATGCTGCCGGGAGAGGATGGACTGGAAATTTTAGGCCGTGTCCGGAAAAATCCGGCAACAGAAAAGACTCCTGTGATTATGGTAACGGCAAAGACCACAGAGATTGATAAAGTCCGTGGACTGGATATGGGTGCAGATGATTATATCAGTAAGCCTTTTGGCGTTATGGAGCTGATTTCCAGAGTGAAAGCATTACTCCGCCGCACCGAAAAGGAAGATGATGGTGATACATTAGCCTGTGGAAGCATAGAGATTGATAATAAGCGTCACAGCGTAACCGTTCAGGGAGAAACCTGTGAGCTTACTTTTAAAGAATTTGAACTATTAAAATACCTTATGATAAACCAGGGCATTGTATTATCCCGTGACAAGCTGATGAATCAGGTCTGGGGATTTGAATACGAAGGAGAAAGCCGTACTGTAGATATGCACATAAAGACGCTCCGGCACAAGCTTGGCGATGGCGGACAACAGATTAAAACCGTCCGCAATGTGGGCTATGTGATGGAGCCATAGGAGCATTCATGAAGAAAAAAATAAATATACGATTTATTATGATAGCAGCGCTTGCCATTGTGGTCACAGCGCTGTCTGCTATGTTAGTGTATTATAATATTTTAAAAGAGCAGGTATTTGGAGATTTGAAAGCCTATGCCCATGTGATAGAGCTTTTGAATATAGATGACCTTGCAGCAGGAATAGAAAAAGACCCGTATAATCCCATCGATGATGACCTTCGAATCACATTGATTGGAACAGATGGGGAAGTATTATATGAAAGTCTGTTAAATAAAGACGAGATGGACAATCATAATGAACGCCCGGAAATTATTGAAGCAAGGGAAAAAGGTGAAGGCGAAGCCGTCCGTTACTCGGCCACTTCCGGAACCCATACTTTTTACTATGCGGAGCGTTTACAGAATGGAAATGTGCTTCGAATCGGAAGGGATTCCGTCAGTGTAAACCGTATTATGGTAAATACTTTAGTGATTGTACTGGTAATTGCACTTGGCATTCTCTTTGTCTGTATGGGAATTTCCCATTATCTGACGAAGAAGCTGGTAGAGCCTATCGAGAAGCTGGCAACGAATATTATGCTGGTAGATGAAAATAATGTATATGAAGAAATCCGGCCTTTTGTGAATACTATTAAGGAGCAGCACGTCAATATTATCAATAATGCGCAGCTTCGCCAGGAATTTACCGCGAACGTATCCCATGAATTAAAGACACCGCTGACGGCAATTTCCGGTTATGCGGAGTTAATCGGAAACGGAATGACCGGCAAAGAGGATACCATCCGCTTTTCCAAAGAGATACATTCCAATGCCAACCGTCTGTTAAGCCTGATTAATGATATTATAAAGCTTTCAGAACTGGATGAAGCAGACCACCAGATGGAAATGGAAAGAATCGACCTTTATAAACTGGCAGAGAACTGTGTGCAGATGATGCAGGTGACAGCAGAGAAGCAGGGAATCAGGCTGACGTTGCAGGGAGAAAGCACCATGGCCATGGCAAACAAGGGACTGATGGATGAAGTCTTTTATAATCTTTGCAGCAATGCCATCCGCTATAATAAGCCAGGCGGAAGTGTTACAGTAACGGTAGGAACAAAGGATGAGCGTCCGTTCTTAAGTGTAGCGGATACCGGAATCGGAATTCCAAAGGAATGCCAGGAACGTGTATTTGAGCGGTTTTACCGGGTAGATAAGAGCCGTTCGAAATCCACCGGCGGAACAGGACTTGGACTTGCCATTGTAAAGCATATTGTGGCACAGCATAATGCTGCCCTTCACTTGGACAGTGAGCTGGATGAGGGAACCACCATAGAAATTGTATTTTAGGAAGAACAAGAATGGAAAGAATTGACATAAATTATCATTTAGCGTATATTTGAATAACAATCCGTGAGGGAGTAGTTCGCGTGAATACGTGATTTGTCAACAACCTCGGTCTGATGAAGGCCTGGCAAATCTTAATGAATGAGACTCATGTATGCAGCACAGGATAACTGCATACATGCAGTCTCATTTTAAATATACTATCGGAGGAAATTGTGTTTATGGTAATGTTCTTTACACTCTTACTGATGGGAGCAGGTCTTTCGATGGATGCTTTTGCAGTGTCTATTTGTAAGGGACTTTCCATGCGGAAGGTAAACAAAAAGCAATCTCTTGTAATTGGCTTATTCTTCGGAGGATTCCAGGCACTGATGCCATTTATCGGCTGGCTACTGGGAAGCCGGTTTGAACAGTATATTACAAGCATTGACCACTGGATTGCATTTATCCTGTTAGGATTTATCGGTGGAAAAATGGTAGTTGAGGCAATCCGGGAAAAGGATGAAGCAGTAGAAGTCAGGAAAATGGATCCGCCACTGGATTTAAAAGAGATGTTTATTCTGGCAATCGCAACCAGCATCGATGCCCTTGCCGTTGGAATCACATTTGCATTTTTGCAGGTGCCAATCGTTGAGGCAGTTTCCATCATCGGAATTACGACCTTTGTGATTTCTGTCATTGGTGTATATGTAGGAAACTTCTTTGGAAACAGATATAAGAAGAAGGCGGAATTGGCCGGCGGTATTATTCTTATCTTAATCGGAGTTAAGATTTTACTGGAACATCTTGGAATTTTGGCATTTTAAAAGAAGGAGGAATATAATATGACAACAATCTGGACATATGTATTACTGGTAGTTGGTTTTGTACTGTTAATTAAAGGAGCAGATTTCTTTGTAGAAGGAAGTTCGGGAATTGCAAAGAAATTAAAGGTGCCATCGTTGATTATCGGACTTACGATAGTGGCAATGGGAACGTCCCTGCCGGAATGTGCCGTCAGTGTGGCAGCATCTATTTCCGGAAACAATGCCCTGGCAGTCAGTAATGTAGTTGGCTCAAATATCTTTAACCTGATGGTGGTTTGTGGCTTCTGTGCCGTAATTACACCGCTTGCAGTAGGAAAAAAGACCTTAAAGCAGGAATTTCCGTTTTCTGTGCTTATGGCAGCCCTGCTTTTAGTGCTGGGTTACATTGGAATGAGTGTTGGCAGAATAGATGGTGTGATTTTATTGATTTTCTTTGCTCTCTTCATGTTCTGGATGGTGCGTTCTGCATTAAAGGCACGAACAGCAGGAATTACAACAGATGCTTCCGAGGAAGCAGATGAGATTGAACGCGCAAAGCCAATCCCGGTATGGCTCTGTCTTGTATACATTGTGGGTGGAGCAGCAGCCATTGCATTTGGTGGCGACATGGTAGTAGACAGTGCGTCTGCTATTGCAGCAGCATTTGGTTTGAGCCAGAATTTAATCGGACTTACGATAGTAGCAATGGGAACGTCATTACCGGAACTGGTAACCTCTATTGTGGCAGCCCGTAAAAATGAAGTAGATATGGCTCTGGGAAATGTCATTGGTTCTAATATTTTCAATATCCTTTTTGTTCTTGGTATTGCCGCAGCCATAAGTCCGGTCGCATTTATCATGGAAAATGTGATTGATATTGTAATTTTAATTGCAATGAGCATAATGGTACTGCTGTTTGCCTGGAGCAGGCAGAAAATAAACCGCATTGAAGGAGCAATTATGCTGCTTTCCTATGCGGGATATATGGTCTATATCTGTATGAGATAATATATTTGATAAGAAATAAGAAGCCCGTTTTTGTGGGCTTCTTATTGTGTTATGCGCGCAGCAAAAATATCTGTAAGAAGCTGCCGGTGGCAGATTCTACAGGATGCTGACTAATTTTCCGATTCTTCTAACTGGGAAAGTACATTATTAAGCTGGAAGGTGGAGCTGTCTATCAGGTCCGGAATGGAACCTAAGTATTCCAGATGAAAGCCGGCATAGCGGAAGAAATAGGTTGTTCTTAATCCATCATCCGGGATGGCAAGCTCGATATATTCATCTGTTGTATCAAGGTCAATGAGATAATATTCATTTGTTATATCGGAGGCAGCACTGCGGGACAGTGTAAAGTCGCCATTATAAAGCATTTCAGAATAATCGGTTCCATCTACCGTCAGGGTAGAAGAAAGCATTCCCGTTTCTTCGTTGTAAGTAGTGTCGTAGTAGACGGCATCCATTTCTCCGTTTCCATCCATATCTGCAGAAACAGCAGACCCCATTAAAGCGTTCAACTGAAAATTACCGGTGTAATGATATTCAGCCTTCAGGGCATTCAGCTGCTGATAAGGAACGGAAAATAAAAGTGTATCGGAATAAGACGGTGTAATAGCACCATGATTGGCGATAAAGGTAATACCGCCTTTGGTAAAATACCAGTTGCCATCCCTCAGTACATGTTCCAAAAGGTTCGAAGATACATCGGAGCCGTCATGTTTGGCAAGCTGGCTTACTTTGCCGTAGTTCGGTAACAAAAGCTGCTGGTTAATAAAAGAAAGTGCACTGTTTATCAGGGCATTGGAATCTGTAGCAATATCAGAAAGAGTAAGTGTTTTGCCATTTTCCAGATCATAATTAAACCCACCATAAGCAGCACTGTGGGTCTCCTCACTGGTAAATTCTTTTCTGGTACTCTCAAAAGAGATAATCCGGCTGTCCTGTCTGGTACAGGAAAAATCCTCATCTAAGTGATAGGCGGAAAAGGAATCCGGTGACGCAGCAAAAGAAATTCTTGCGGAAAGCAGACTTTCTAATCGGGCATCCTGGAAAGCATCCAGTTCTTCGTTTAAAGATTGTGTAATGGTTTTGGAAATCTTCGGATGACCGTCTATGGTCACCGTTGGTTTCTGATAGGAGGTATATAATAAAACAGTAGATAAATCATCGGCATGATAAGTCTCTGTTTTGGAATTAAATGTTATTGTTACCGGGTCATTCCGGGACTGTTCTGTTGACTCTTCTGTAGCGTCCGGCTGTTCACTGCCGGAATCCGTCTGTACAGAAGACTGTTTCTTCCCACCACATCCGCAAAAGACCAGGGTGGCAATACAAATCAGGGCAATAAATCTTTGCTTCATAGATATCTCCTTGTGGTTCGCATTCGTACCTAGAGTATAGCACATTTTATCTGGAAAAATCTTTAAAAAAGAATGAAGTTTTCCGGGGAAAGCGTTAGGGGGTGAAAGAAGCGTAATGTCCGTGCTGTTCAGTGAGTCCGAATGCGACATAAGGGCGGCAAGGGGCACTAAGAATTTCGAAGGGATATGAGATTGACTGGCAACCGGCGTAAATTCACATCCATGTTCATCTGCGCCTCACCGGCACGTCCCTGTGCCGGCGTTGCCTGGCACTATCCGAAATTCCAAGTGCCCCTAGCTGCTCTTATCATGCATCCGCACTTTGCTGAACAACACGGACATTTGGCATTCCAAGTGCCCCTTGCCGCCCTTTTATCGCGTCCGGACCCGGTAAACGGTGCAGACATCCGTTTGACCAAAATTTTATTCTTTTTTAAAATTCGCCCAATTGAAAAGCAATATCAAGAGGTATATAATCAGGTAAAGTGCGGACGCACAGGGGAATATAGTAAGAAAAGGAGGATACACAATGGATTTTTTTGACCGCATGGGAGAGAAACTGGTAACTGCAGGAAAGGATGTCACACAGAAGGCAAAGGATTTATCCGGAACTGCAAAGTTAAACTTTGACATCAAGGCAAAAGAGGATTTTATTGAAAAGCAGTATGCACAGATTGGAAAGCTTTATTATGAAGACCACAAGGAAGAAGCAGATGGTGCATATGGACAGCAGATGCAGGTAATTGCAGAGGCATTTGCAGCAATTGACCATATGAAAGAGGAAGTATTAAAGATTAAAGGAGCGCGTCAGTGCCCGCAGTGTGGCGCTACTGTGCCGGAGGACACAGAGTTCTGTGGAAAATGTGGAGCAAAACTGAATATCTTTGAAGATTAGTGGACAACCTACCCATTTGTTTTGAGAAAATCATACCAATGGGTAGGTTGTTTTATGAAAAAACATAAGATATAATAAATGGTATACCAATAGGGAAGAGAAAGGTATAGGGAGGTGCAGCAATTTATGAAGAAACGAATGATAAAGCTGACCGGTGCTTTATTACTGGTAGCCAGCTTGGTTTTTTCCGGGTGCGGGAAAAGCACGCAGTTAGACGATTATGCTACCAATGAAGGCAGTGACAGCGTAGAAGAAGGCACGGAAGCAGTGGCGGATAACACATCGGGTGATACCGGGGGGATACCGAAGGATGAGATTAAGGTAGGTGTCATTCATCTATCCGATCCGGCAGAGGGAAGTGGTTATACATATACCCATGATCTTGGTATTCAGGGAATGCAGCAGAACTTAAATCTTTCCGATGACCAGATTGTGCGTAAAATTAATATTTCGGATACTGATGCAGATGCAACCAGAGCAGCAATACAGGAATGCATTGACGAAGGCTGTAATATTATTTTCGCCACAAGCTGGGGGTATATGGAGACCACCGCAGAGATGGCAGAAGAATATCCGGATATTTATTTTTCACATGGAACCGGATATATGAGCAACGGAAAGAATTTTAATAATTATTTTGGAAGAATTTATCAGGCACGTTACTTGAGTGGAATCGTAGCGGGCATGAATACCAAGTCCGATAAAATCGGTTATGTGGCAGCGATGGATTCTTCAAATTCAGAGGTAACTGGTGGAATAGATGCATTTGCACTGGGAATATATTCTGTCAATCAGAATGCAAAGGTCTATGTAAAAGTTACAAACAGCTGGTTTGATCCGGACGGAGAGAAGGCGGCAGCAGAGACGCTTCTTAACATGGGCTGTGATGTAATTGCACAGCATTGTGATACAGAATATCCGCAGACATTGGCACAGGAAAGAGGTGTTTATAGTATCGGTTATAATTCTGATATGAGTAAAAATGCACCGGAGGCTTGTCTTTGCAGTGTTATCTGGAACTGGAGTGCCTATTATACATCAGCAGTGCAGAGTGTTATCGACGGAACCTGGGATGGCAGCAATTATTATGGTGGAATGAATGAGAACCTGGTAGGACTTACGTCGCTTGCTGATTTCTGTGCAGATGGAACTGAGGAGAAAGTTGAGGAGGCAAAGGCAGCAATTCTTTCCGGGGAAAATGGCGTGTTTGATGGTGTAATTGAGACCAATACCGGAGAAACCGTAGGAAAAGAAGGAAAAACATTAGATGATGCGACAATTACCGGAGGAATAGACTGGTATTTTAAGACGGTTGAAGTGGTAGAGTAGGGGGATGCAAATGAATCTAAAGAAAAAAATTCTGGCAATTACAATTGGACCGGTATTGATATTAGGAATTATCACCATACTATTTACCGTAACCATGGTAAAGAATTCCATGATGGATGAGATAAAGGATGCATTAAAGGGAACCGCTGCCGCAACGTTGGCAGCATATGACCAGAATACCGGAGATTATCTTGAAACCAGCAATGGGGACATCTGGAAGGGAAGTTACAATATTTCCAAATCAGAGAATCTGGTAGACCGGATTAAAGATAATACCGGAATGGATGTAACTTTTTTCTATGAAGATAAACGAATCATGACTTCAGCAACGGATGAGAATGGAAATCGTATCTTAAAATCCAAAGCAGGAGATGTCATTGTAGAAAAAGTATTAAATGGTGGAGAAGAATATTTCAGTCAGGCAGTATCTATAGAAGGAACTTTAAATTATGGTTATTTTATGCCGGTATATCAGAATGGCTCCGATACAGATATTGTGGGAATGGTATTCGTAGGAACCAATAAGCAGGATAAAGATGCTGTTGTAATGCGGCTTTTAGGATCGATTGTGGCAGCGGTGGTGGCAATTATGCTGGTCTGCCTGATTGTCAGCACGAAGCTGGCAAGCACTATCAGCAGGAATATCAGAACCAGTATTAAAACGGTGGAGAAGATTGCAGCAGGCGATTTGAATGTACAGGTGAATAATAAGCTGCTTAAGAGTAAGGATGAAATCGGAGACCTTTCCAGAGTTACGATTACCCTGCGTGATGCGATGCAGCGGACAACACTTGAAATCAATCAGAATGTGCAGAAGTTGTTAGAGGCATCTTCTCTGCTTGGAACAGCGGCCGATAATACCAATGGAACCATGAATAAGGTGCGCACAGCCGTAAACCGTATTGTAGAAAATTCTACGGAGCAGGCAGAGAATTCAAAGAGTACCTCAGAACATATGCGGCTGATGGGAGATAATATAACAGAGACTTCTGCTGAGGTGGAGGCATTAAACAGCAATGCGGCATTTATGCATGAATCCAGTGAAAAAGCAGCGGAGACACTGGCAAATCTTCAGCGCATCAATGGCGAAGTAGAGCAGATTATCGGAGAAGTACAGGAGCAGACCAACCGTACCAACGATTCTGTCCAGCAGATTTACAAAGCAACCGCATTTATCGCATCGATTGCAGAAGAGACAGATTTACTTAGTCTGAATGCATCCATAGAGGCAGCCAGAGCAGGAGAGAACGGAAAAGGATTTGCCGTAGTTGCAGAACAGATTAAGAAATTATCTGAGCAGTCCAATCAGTCCAGCAACGAAATTGAAGAAACAGCCATGATGCTGAGCGAGGATTCCCAGAAAGCTGTTGAGATTATGCAGAAAATGCAGGAAATCATTATGAGCCAGAGTGAGAGCATGCAGGATACCCAGAAGGTGGTGGAAGAGGTTGTGGCACAGATAGCCAATTCCATGCAGAGTATCCAGCAGATTAAAGAGACCACAGAGCATCTTGCGAATGTGAGAAATGAGGTTCTGCAGGCAGTTGAGACTCTTTCTAATATAGCGCAGGACAGTGTATCCGGAACGAAAAAGACTTACGAAGATACGGAAGAGGTTGTAGATACCTTTAAGCAGGTATACATGAGCGCAGAGCAGCTTCGTGAGATTGCTGACCAGCTGGCAGGAAGCGTACAGTATTTCCATGTGGAATAAATATACAACCATAGCAATTCTAAAATTGTGAAAAAGTGCCTTTGAAATCGCAGACTGAAAAGTTTATCATAAAAAGCGAAAATATGCGGTGTCAGAGGTGAGAAAATGTATCCAATTGGAGCATATATTGTAAAATCAACAAATGGAGTATGCAAAATAAAGGACATTGTAAATCCGGATTTTGTAGCAGATTCCAACAAATTGTATTATAAAGCTAATCTATCAGAGGAAAAAGACGCGCCAGGAGCAGGGAAAGAAAACAACTACAGTAGATGGACGTTATTTTAATCTGGCAGAAAATCTTCTCTATTCTGAACTTGAATTAGTATTGCAGAAAAATAAAGATGAGATTTACCAGATGATAAAGGCAATTTGTGAAGCTTAAGGATATCGGATGGTCCGGTTGCAAAGGTTGACTTTTCAAATAAATTGTGTTAGTTTTACACCTAGATGATAAACGCAAGGAAGAAGAGAGTACATTTATCGGAATTGTACAGAGAGTTCCAATAAACCGCAGGGTTTAGCTGAGATGGAATCAAGGGCGATAGATGGAAGATGGCTTTGGAGTGGCGGGGCTGAATCTTAAGAGACAAAGCTTCGACAGGACCGCCTGTTATAGCGGGAAGTATTGCAGGATACTTCATGAGGCACATATTGTAAGGTATGTGTAAAATAGAAGTGGTAACACGGATAACACCCGTCTTCTTTCATTAGAAGACGGGATTTTTTTTCGCGAGTAGCGATGAAAATGCCGTGCTTGCACGAGCATTTGAGGAGCACCGCGAAAACCTGTGAAACGAAGTTTCTCAGGTCGCGAGTAGCGAAGCAGCTCGCAGGAACGCTTGAGAAATACCGCGAAAACCTGTGAAACGAAGTTTCTCAGGTCGCGAGTAGCGAAGCGGCTCGCAGGAACGCTTGAGGAGCACCAAAAGTATAAAAAGGAGAATGAAGATGAGCAGCAAAGGAAAGTTTTACATGACCACCGCGATTGCCTACACATCAGGTAAACCGCACATTGGAAACACTTATGAGATTGTACTGGCAGACGCAATCGCAAGATACAAGAGACTGGAAGGCTATGATGTATATTTCCAGACCGGTACCGATGAACATGGACAGAAGATTGAATTAAAGGCAGAGGAAAAAGGAATTACACCGAAGCAGTTCGTAGACGAAGTTGCCGGAGAAGTAAAGAGAATCTGGGATTTGATGAATACTTCTTATGATAATTTCGTGCGTACTACCGATGAAGACCATGAGACACAGGTTAAGAAGATTTTTAAGAAACTTTATGATAAAGGTGATATTTATAAGGGTTCCTATGAGGGACTTTATTGTACTCCATGTGAGTCTTTCTGGACAGAATCCCAGCTGGTAGATGGAAAATGTCCGGACTGTGGTCGTGAAGTACAGCCGGCAAAAGAAGAAGCATATTTCTTTAAAATGAGCAAATATGCGGACCGGTTAATCGAATATATCAATGAGCATCCGGAGTTTATCCAGCCGGTATCCCGTAAGAATGAGATGATGAATAACTTCCTGCTTCCGGGACTTCAGGATTTATGTGTATCCAGAACCTCATTTTCCTGGGGAATTCCGGTAGACTTTGATCCAAAGCATGTAGTATATGTATGGCTGGATGCACTGACCAACTACATTACCAAGATTGGCTATGATGCAGATGGCAATTCTTCCGATTTATTCAAGAAGAACTGGCCGGCAGATTTACACTTAATAGGAAAAGATATCATCCGTTTCCATACCATTTACTGGCCGATTTTCTTAATGGCATTAGACCTGCCACTGCCAAAGCAGGTATTTGGACATCCATGGCTCTTACAGGGTGGCGAGAAAATGAGCAAATCCAAGGGAAATGTAATCTATGCTGATGATATGGTAGACCTCTTTGGTGTAGATGCAACCCGTTATTTCGTATTGCATGAGATGCCATTTGAAAATGATGGAATCATTACCTGGGAGCTGGTTGTAGAGCGTTTCAATTCCGACCTTGCCAACATCCTTGGAAACCTGGTAAGCCGTACCATTTCCATGAGCAATAAATATTTTGACGGTGTCGTAAAGAGCACCGGAGTCACAGAAGAAGTAGATAATGACTTGAAGGCAGTCGTAACCGGCGCAAGAGATAAGATTGCAGATAAGATGTCCGGACTTCGTGTGGCAGATGCCATTACAGAAGTATTTAATGTATTCCGCCGCTGCAACAAATATATTGATGAAACAGCCCCTTGGGTACTGGCAAAGGATGAAGCAAAGAAAGACCGCTTAAGCGAAGTGCTTTACAATCTGACCGAGTCCATCACTATCGGCGCAAGCCTTTTAGCAAGCTTTCTGCCGGAGACCGCAGAGAAAATCGCAGCGCAGCTTAATACAGGACTGCGTGGATTTGATGAGCTGAATCAGTTTGGACTTTATCCAAATGATAATAAAGTAACGGAGAAACCGGAGATTCTCTTCGCAAGATTAGACCCGAAGGAAGTAATGCCGAAGGTAGAAGCAATCCGCGCTGCCCAGAAAGCAGAATTCGAAGCAGAGCAGAAAGCATTAGGCAAAGAAGTTGAGACAGAAGCAAAAGCAGATGCCGCTGTCATCGACATTGAGCCAAAGGAAGAAATCACTTATGATGATTTTATGAAAATGCAGTTCCAGGTTGGTGAAATCATCGAGTGTAAGGCAGTAGAGAAATCCAAGAAATTACTGTGTTCACAGGTAAGAATCGGAAGCCAGGTAAAACAGATTGTATCCGGTATCCGCAAACAGTACACACCGGAAGAAATGGTCGGCAAGAAAGTTATGGTATTAGTAAACTTAAAACCGGCAAAACTTGCAGGTGTATTATCTGAAGGAATGTTACTTTGCGCGGAGGATGAAAATGGAGAATTAGCACTTCTGACACCGGAAAAGGATATGCCGGCAGGAGCAGAAATCTGCTAATTATAAGATTTTCAGATTAGCTGCATAAAGAAAGAGCATATAAGGGAATAGCTATAGAAAGAAGCCCCGGAAGAACATTGTAAATTAGTTCTTCCGGGGCTTTCTGTTGCCAAAGCTACTGTAGATAATTATGCGTTGCGGCTGCGTTTCTGGTATTTGCTGGAAACCAGATAAATACAGAATATTGCGACGAAGAAGCCAAACTGGATACCGATAAAGCGCCAGTATTTCGCAGTGGTAAGTATTTCATCCGATATACCGCCCAGCATGGAATTGAGGCGGATATACCAGTAGGTTGGAAGAAAATGCGCCACAGCAAGAACACCTTTTCCCAAAAGGTATTGCGGAACGAAGATTCCGGAGAGGAAACTCAATCCCAGGGAGGCAACATTTGCAATCATACTGAGGGACTGCTGTTTGAGTGCAAAAGTACTTACAAGGAGCGTAAGTGCTATGGAAAACAGCAGAACCATGGCACTGTTTAAAAGAGAGTGGAGTCCGTTTATCGAGAACAGAGTGTCTGGTCCGTAGATAAAAAGTGCAGTCAGGATAAAGAGCAGCCATACAAAGAGACTGAATACGATACATCCTAAAGTAATCTGCGCATTTCTGGACTTTAAGGAAAGAGAGGAGCAGGAAATCCTTGCACCTAAATCTTTCTGGTTAAAGGTCATCAGAATAGGAGTCATACCAAGTAACAGCATATTAATGAGTACATAAGGAAGATACTGGAAGAAATAGGTAAGTCCAATCTGTGCACCATCCGTTTCCTTTTCTTCAAGCTTAAGAACCGTAGTATCGTTTCCTTTGGAAAGTGATTCACTGGATTTTGTTACTGCTTCGGAAAGAGAGAAGCCACCAGCCATAAATAAGCGGACACTGGAAAGATACTCAGTTACCTGCTGGTCTACAAAATAGCCATTGGAGTTGTCCTTTCGCATGGAAACCGGAAGGAAATCTCTGGCATCAGAATCAGTAAGCTGTTCTTCAAAACCTTCCGGGATGGTTAAAATATAGTCAACCTTTTGATAATAAAGGGCATCCTGTAAGGTCATAGTATCCGTATCCTTTAAAGTGACCGGATTGTGCATGGAGGAAAGATAATCACTTAAAGCGTGGCTTGCAGTGCTGTTATCCTCGTCAATAATATAAATGTCTGCCTTTGTGGCAGTAAAAGAAGTTTCATGGTCGGATGCTCCGATTTTACTCATGGCAATTACAACAACGGTAAAAATAATATAGTATAAAAGCACCGAAGGAAATTTCTTCTTTGCAATTTTCAGAAAAGTTTTAAATACTTGCATATCTTTTCCTCCTTGTCAGTAAGAATCCACCCAAACAGAAGAGAGCGGAAATGCCAACCAGTGTCAGAATACATTGGTAATACTGGTTTAGGTTATCCTGAATGCCCAGTGTATAGAAGGCACGGGAAATCAGGGCAGCCGGTGAAATCCGGTTGATAACCGGGCAGGTATTCTCGACAATGATCCACATATTTCCAACCATAAGCCCGCTTAAGAAGCAAAGCAGCAGACTGCCGGAGACAAGAATTCCCTGTTTTGTTCCCTCGGAAAAGGCTCCGATGGAACCTACGAAAAAGCCCATGGTAGTTCCGGTCAGACAGCCGACAAATACCGTCAGGATTGCCAGTGGGAGATGGTAGGTTAAATCAATCTTAAGCACCAGTACAATAAATGCAAAGGAAACCAGATTACAGATAAACTGGAATATCACATTGGAAAAAAGCTCTGCTATAATGACCTTCATTTTATGAACCGGAGAGACATTGCGTCTTGCACCAATGGCGGAGAGATTTCCCTGGTTATTGAGGGAAACATACAGTCCGGAAAGGCTGGTAAAGAGGCATGCCATAGCTATCAGATTGTAAAAGTACTGTGTATAAGTATCGGTATTATGTTTGTTTAAAGAAACTTCTTTGGTATAAGTAACCTGCTCAGAGAGACTTTGAAGCAGTGCTTCTAAGTTCTCCGGGTGATTTTTTGCAGTATCCGCAATGGCAGAAACCGAGGAATTGTACTGCTTTACAAATGCCTGCAAAATACTCTGATTCATGCGGACGGTATCAGAGCTAGAAGAAGAAACCGTAAGGGAAAGTGTGACTGTATCCGATGCAGAATTGTCTGTATACAAAATGCCATCCACCGTCTGGTCCTTTAACAGGGAAACGGCTTTTTCTTCTGTGCAGTAGGTTGGAACAAAGAGGGCAACGCCATCTTTTAATTCCGTTTTTTCTAAAAAGGTCTTGATATTTTTTAATGCATCCGAATTATTTTCTTCTACAACAGCAATGGAAACCGGCTTTTGTATTTCGGAACTGCTGATATTGGAAAATGCTACCTTGAACATAATGCCAAGCAGAATCGGAAAAAGCAGTATCCAGAACATCTGCTCCCTATTTCTAAGGAGAATCCGGAAATGATATTTCATGATTTGAAGCATATCTTTCTCCTCCTAGTCTCTTAATTCTTTGCCGGTAATCTCTAAGAATACATCATTTAAGGTCGGAAGCTCGGAATACACTTTTCCGAAGGTAATCTCATGCTGCTGCAGATAATCCAGCACATGAATGAGATTGTGGCTTCCACCGCTGCATAAAACAGTCAGCATGTGATTTTCGTAAGTCACTTCATAAACATGTTTTAAAGCACGGATTTCATCGATTGCTGTATCCGGCAGGTCTAAGATATCAATGGAAATACTTTCACTCTTCTTAATCATCTGCTTTAATTCATCCTTCGTGCCGATGGCAAGATTTTTTCCTTTGTCCATAATGGCAATCCGGGAACAAATCTGCTCCACCTCTTCCATGTAATGGGAAGTGTAAATGATGGTGGCACCGTTCCGGTTCAGCTCCACGATTCCCTCAAGAATCTTATTCCGGCTCTGCGGGTCAACGGCAACGGTCGGCTCATCCATGATAATCAGCTTTGGTTTATGGGCAATGCCGCAGGCAATATTTAACCGCCTTAAAAGTCCGCCGGATAACTTCTTTGGAAAGAATTTACGGAAATCATCTAAGCCTACAAAAGCAATGGCTTCCTCTACATACTGTTTCCGGAGTGCTTTATCTTTTACATAAAGCCCACAGAAATAATCAATGTTTTCATATACCGTCAGTTCATCCACTACGGCAACGTTCTGCATAACAACGCCGATTTGCCGCTTCAGGTCATAACTATCCGGGTTCATCTTTTTCCCAAATACTTCAATGTTTCCTTTGTCATAGGAAAGCAGGGAAAGAAGGCAGTTGATGGTCGTAGTCTTGCCGGAACCGTTTGGACCGAGCAGACCGAAAATCTCACCTTCTTCAATCTCTAAGTTAAAGTGGTCTAATGCTACAAGCTCTTTGTAGCGTTTCACCAGGTTTTCTATTTTTACAACTGGGGTACTCATAGGTTTCCTCCTTTTTTAGGTTGATTGGTTGTGCAGGCGATTGCGAGAGAAGAAAAGAAATTTATAAAAACTGTTTTGCTGTGTTACATCAAAAGCACTGGAGTGTTCGTCGAAACTGGATACTGCATGATGCTTGAAAAGGGGCACTAAGAATTTCGAAACATGAGTAGTTTTTTCGGCAACCGGCGCAAATTCGCATCCATGTTCATATGCGCCTCGCCGGTACATCCCTGTACCGGCGTTGCCGGATATTGGGCGAAATTCCAAGTGCCCCTAACAAGCCTCATAAGGTATCCGTATTCCGATGAACGCTCCAGCGCTTTTGCCAGACATTGGCAAGCCAGCTTCTTTATGAAATTTTCTCTTCTCGCAATCGCCTATAACTTAAGTATAGGGAAAAGAGCTGCAGAAGGTAAGTGCATTCTGTCAGGAAATAAAATGACATTTGTCATATCTTAACGTTCCTGTTGTCTTTTCCTTGAAAGAATAGCCGTTGCAAGACCAAGGAAGATAAGACCTGAGATAAACATATATAGTATTTTCATATGAGGGGAAAGAGTGGCATTTCTAAAAGAAATGGTAAGTCCCATATAATCCGCATATCCGGTCTTTATTTCGGAGGGGCAATGAAACCATTGCAATTCCTGATTCATCCAGATTTCACGAATGGCGGAAGCCCCCTGAAAGGCTGGAAGAAAGCGGATGATATATTTAAGAGTCTGGGGCATATTGCCGTATGGAACATAAATTGCAGCAAAAAATCCAATCAGAGTACCCAAAAGCGTGGTCAGACCATTGAATGCACTATTGGTATGAATAAAAGAAGCGCATAAAAAGACAAAGGAAGCAGAGGAAAAAATAATTGCAAGAAGTGCAAAGAGAATTTCTAAAGTATCATGGGCAGTTATAAAGGAGCCATTAGCAATACCAAGATAGATGATTCCGATTATCAATGTGAGCAGGCACATGATAAAGGAGACAATAATTGCAGCAATGACATAACCTGCAACATAGTATCCACGTTTTACGGGTGCAACAAAAAATGCAGATATCTTACCGGATTCCTCATCTCTTACCATGGTTCCCACCAGAGTCATGGAAATGCTTACGGCATTGACAACCAGGATACCGGCAATGGTCCAGATAATGATGAGCGAAGATGCATGAACAGCTTCGTATTTCAGACCGGTTCCAAGAACCTGAATTGTGGAATCAATATTTCCCTGTCCGAGAAATGCAATCATAAGGGTTAACACAATAAGAGTAGAAAGAAGAGAAAAGAATACACTGATTCGGTCTCGGAAATAAAGTAAGATATTACGTTTTATAAATGAAATTAGTATCATAGGTTAATCCTCCAGTTTTTTTCCTGTTATTTGAATAAAAGCATCATCCATACTGCCTTGAATAATTTCAATGCCATCATAGGGAGTGGTTATCTGGGGCATGATATGCAAAGCATCTTTGGTAGTAGATAGGGGAATTGCAATTCCGTTAGGGAGGCGGTAAGAAGCCAGTGAAAGAGCAGCCAATTCCCGGTTCAATGGTGTAATTTTGTCAGTATAGATTTTTAAAGTATCGGAAGCATATTTATTTTTTAACTGGGATGGAGAGCCGGAAGCAATGATTTTTCCGGCATCCATAATGCAAAGTTGTTGTGCCATAGAGGCTTCTTCCATATAGTGTGTGGTGAGAAAAATTGTCATATGGCGCTTTAACCGGAGACTTTCCAGACAGTCCCACATAAGTTTTCTGGTCTGCGGGTCAAGCCCGGTAGAAGGCTCATCTAGAAATAATATTTCAGGAGTATTCATGAGTGCCCGGGCAATTTCGCAGCGTCGTTTCTGACCACCGGATAATTTACGAAAAGGTCGTGATAATAAATTTTGAATGTTAAGAATTTCGGCAATCTCATAGAGATTTTTTTGAACCGTCTTTAAATCTTTTTCATATAGAAAGCCTCTCATCAAAAGATTTTCTTTTACTGTCAGATAATCATCTAAAGTATTATTCTGAAAAACAACTCCAATTTTATTGCGGATGGCATTGGCTTCTTTAAAAGCATCGTAATCACATATTTTGACAGTTCCTGCAGTTGCTTTAAGTAACGTGCAAAGAATATGAATCGTAGTGGATTTTCCGGCACCATTTACACCGAGCAGTCCAAATAAATCTCCTTTTTTAACAGAAAAAGAAATATCATCTACTGCTTTTATATCGGAATAATATTTTTTCAAGTGTGAAATCTGTATTGCATCCATGTTATGCCTCCTGTAGATAGAGATAAATAATAGCGGTTTTATAAATGTAGTATAGTAGAGTGAGCGGAGGACTGGTAAGTGCATTCTGTCAGGAAATAAAATGACATTTGTCATATCTTAGGAAAAATGATACAGTAAATGCAGTAGAACCCTAAGGAAGGGGAAGAAGAATGTTAAGAATACTGGATAAGTTACTTCTTTTTGCCATGTGCAGCTGCCTTATTTTCCATTTAGAGGGAGACTACCGCAGAGTTGTAATCTTCATCATTGGTCTGATTGTGGCAGCGTTGACTCTTTATATTGAAAACCGGAAAGTCATTGGTGCATTGCTGATAGCAATGGCAGTACTGTGTCTAATCGAGCCGGGCTTTACTTTTTTGCTGCCGCTGGTATTTTTTGACAGCTTCTGGTTCAGTCTGTGGTGGGGCATGGGATTTGCAGTTTTATTCTTTTATGCACTGCCGGTGTACCAACCGTGGATGACAGCCATCTGGCTGTTCTTATCATTAGTGGCGGTGCTGTTGGCTCATTGCACCAGGCAGGCAACGGAGTTGAAGCGGAATCTGATACGACTCCGGGATACCAGCACAGAGTTAAGCCTTGTGATGCGGGAGAAGAACCGCAAGCTTTTAGAGGAACAGGATACGGAAATCTATATGGCAACGCTAAAGGAGCGGAACCGGATTGCAAGGGAAATCCATGATAATGTGGGGCATATGCTCTCCCGGGCAATCCTTCAGATGGGAGCACTGAGCACCGTATATGAGGAAGAGCCGCTGCATGGTCAGCTTTTAAAGGTAAATGATACCTTAAATCTTGCCATGAATAATATCCGGGAAAGTGTGCATGATCTGCATGATGATTCCGTGGATTTAAAGCAGGCATTATTAGAGGCAACCCGGGAAATGAAGCAGCATTATCATCTGGATTTAGAATACGATATGTCACAGAATGTTCCACGAAAAGTCAAATATTGTTTTATCGCAGCCGTAAAAGAAGCAATGTCAAATATTGTCAAATACAGCAACGGTGACCGGATTGAGATTGTTCTCAGGGAACATCCGGCACTGTATCAGATGACCATCGAGGACAATGGTACGGATGAGGAAAAGCAGAAAAAGGCAACGGAGCAGATGCGGGAAGAAAAGGATGACCTTAAGAGTGCAGCCGGAGGCATGGGACTTTCGAATATGCGGGAACGTGTGGAGTCGCTGGGCGGAAGCATTCATGTAAACTGCGAAAAAGGTTTTAAAATATTTATATCAATTCGAAAGAAAGAGGAGGCAGTATGAGAGTCCTGATAATAGATGATGACGAAGATGTGGTATTTTCCCTGCAGACCATTCTCTGCGCCAAGGGAGTGGAGGTAGTTGGAACAGGCACCGATGGAAGTGAAGCGGTAAAATTATATGAAGAGCTTCAGCCGGACATTTTATTAATGGATATCCAGATGAAGCCAATGAATGGTCTGGATGCGGCAGAGCAGATTCTTGCAGAAGACAAGACGGCAAGGGTGCTGTTTCTGACCACATTTTCCGATGATGAATATATTGTGGAGGCGTTACGAATCGGTGCGAAAGGCTATTGCCTGAAGCAGGATTTTGCAGCAATTGTTCCATCGTTAAATGCAGTCATGAGCGGACAGAGCGTTTTTGGTGGGGAAATTGTGAATAAGCTTCCGGTTCTGATGCAGAATAAGGAAAGCTTTGACTATGCCAGCTATGATATCAGTGAAAAAGAGCAGGAAATCATTCACCAGGTGGCACTTGGATGCAGCAACAAGGAAATCGCGGAAGCATTATTCTTAAGTGAAGGAACTGTCCGCAACTATATCAGCAGCATATTAGAAAAGCTGTCCCTAAGAGACCGGACGCAGCTGGCGGTATTTTATTACCAGCATTTGTAAAATAGAAAGAGGATTTTTATGATTTTTGAGACACATGCACATTATGATGATGAGAAATTCAAAGAGGACAGAGAACAGCTTGTTTCTTCTCTTCCGGAGCAGAACATAAAGCGGGTAATTAACGTAGGCGCAGACTTTGCCGGCTGCGTGGATAGCGTAGCACTGGCAGAGAAATACGATTATATTTATGCAGCAATCGGAATTCATCCAAGCAATATCGAAGATGCAACGGAAGAAAATTTAGCATGGATAAAGGGAAAGGCTTCCTGGGAGAAAACCGTTGCCATCGGAGAAATCGGGCTTGATTATTATTGGGATAAGGAGCCAACAGTGCAGCAGGCACAGCGGGAAATATTCTGCCGCCAGCTTGCACTGGCAAAAGAAATGAGTCTTCCGGTTATCATTCATTCCAGAGATGCCGCAGAGGATACCATGAAAATTATGCAGCAGGCCCATAAGGATGACATTCCGGGTGTCATTCATTGTTATTCTTATTCCAGGGAAATGGCGAAAGAATATGTGAAAATGGGATATTATATTGGTGTCGGCGGTGTAGTTACCTTCAAAAATGCAAAGAAGTTAAAGGAGACCGTGGCAGAAATCGGACTGCCTCACATTGTATTGGAAACTGACTGTCCCTATATGGCACCGGAACCGCATCGTGGCACCCGGAACGATTCAAGGAATCTTATTTATGTAGTAAAAACCATTGCCGAACTGACCGGAACAACACCGGAAGAAGTGGAAACAGTTACCTGGGAAAATGCCAGAAAATTATTTGGAAAAGTGAAGTAGCCTTCCTGTCAGAAGGGAATCGGATTTTATAAATATTTTACTGTCAATAAATATTTTACTTGTATTATAAATATGCATTTGTTACAATCAACACAAAGCATATATTCTGATTTTCGAGTGGAAAAAGCCAATCTAAATTTCTAGTATCAATTCAATGAATTCTATGCTTTTAAATTCTAATTACAATTTACGAACGCATAGTGCATTGAATAAGCGGAATTTCAGAATCGGAACAGGATATGTAATCCTGCTTTTCCTTGCATTATGGGAAAAGGAGGAAATATGAAAACTTTAGAAGAGCTGAATCTGGTGGATGACTTTCTGGTAAATAGCCTGACCAGTCACAAAATTTATGGGGAACAGTCGGCGAGGTATATTTTGGAGTGTATTCTACACCGGCAGATAGGAAAGCTTACGGTAGTGCCGCAGCGTTTCTTCTGCGGAGAAAATTTGGAAACCCACGGCATTCGGCTGGATGTATATCTGGATGAGGAGAACGGAGAAATCTTTGATATAGAACCAGACCAGAATGGTGGAAAAGAAGAAATCATATCATTACCACGGAGAGTCCGGTTTTACCATGCGAAGATTGATGCAAGCAATCTGAATGCAGGTGATACATATGGGAGTCTTCGGAATGTCATCGTAATTTTTATTACAACTTATGACCCCTTTGGACTGAATCGTATGGTGTATACAATCAAGAATGGTTGTATCGAAGTGCCGGAATTAGAGTATGAGGATGGCGCACAGACCATATTCCTGTATACAAGAGGAAGGGAAGGAAACCCGCCGGAGGAATTAAAACAGCTACTACATTACATGGAGCATTCATCCATAGAGAATGCTTCCACCGAGAGTCTGAAAAAGTTACACCGGATGGTAACAGCAGTCAAGCGGGATGGAGAGGTAGGTCTTGCATATATGAAGAGTTTTGAGAGAGAAGAGAGGATTCGAAGACAGGGCGAAGAAGAAGGAAGAAAAGCTGGACTGGAAGAAGGCATTATAAAACTCAGCCGTAAACTAGGAAAAGAAGATACGGAAATTCTGTCATTATTGCAGGAAGAACTGCAGATAGATGAAGAGCAGGCGAAACTTATATTGGAAAAATATCAGCAATAAGTAAATAAAAAGGGGCAGCACTCCTACTGGAGTAGCTGCCTGATTAATTCTAAGTGTAAGTGGATAGCCATTTTATAAGCATCCATATCCCGGTTCTTAAGGGATAATAAAATTTGTTCATGCTCTTGCTGTGCAGTAATTCTTCCATAAGAGGTATTCCCTTCACCATAATAAATCGATTTACTGATCAGGTTATTCAGTGTCATATAGAAGACACGAAGCGGAAGTGTTCAGGGCAGATTCAACCATATCTACAAGATCCGTTTCATTTGGAAGCGTAACATAATTGCCTTTGCCGATTACATTCGTAACCAGTTTTTTCTCGGTAAGAATCTTGATGGCTTCCCGGATGACATTACGGCTGACTCCATATTGTGTTGCAAGAACACGCTCGGAAGGCAGACAGTCCCTCATCGATTTCTTCTTTTTTGACATTTAATGGAGTGGCAAACCGCATACCATTTCCATTTACGCCACAGTTTAAGGTGAGCATATGGCGTTCTAAGCAGCCTTTCTTTACTTTTGCCCAGATGTCTGGTGCCGGGGAGCCATCCTTATGGGAAAATTCAATGGCAACCATAAGACCGATACCACGGACATCGGAGATGCAAGGATTTCCGCCAAAAGTGGTTCCATGGGTACCAACCGGCCATTTATCCATAATTTCCGGGGTGGAAATCACGGCACTCATTGGAAGACCGCCGGCAATGGCTTTACCAACTGTCATAATATCAGGCACAACGTCGAAGTTCTGGCTTGCCCACATTTTGCCGGTACGTCCGTAGCCACACTGGATTTCGTCGAAAATCAGGAGAATTCCATGTTTGTCACAAATCTCGCGGACACTTTGTATGAATTTCCTGGAAGGAACGACATAGCCGCCTTCGCCCATAACCGGCTCCATATAAATACAGGCAACATCTTCCGGATAGACAACATATTTCAATAATTTATTCAGCTCAAACAGTGCATAATCGGTGCGCTCTTCTTCTGTCATACCGGCAGGACACAAATCTTTTCCAGGATATGGCACAAAGTAGACATTATCCAGTTTATGGTTTCATCTGCATGTACTCTGCTGCCGGGTAGAGACTGCCAGGTAAAGTCTGCCAGAAAACAATAGAAACATTTATTTACCGGATGCCAGTTCCACCGTGTCTTTCCAGAAACGTTTTGGAATATTCTGACTTTGCAGCTTCGGATTCTTTCTTGCTTCAATGGCAATGCTGTCAAAGAAACCGCACCAGAGCTTCTGGTATTCCTTCTCGGCAGGGGAAAGCCGTGTGATAACGTCCGGATTTAAATTGGATGCATCCGTAAGGAAGTATCCACTGCCGGCTTTGTGAATGGCGGCAATCTGGTGTGTTGCATCATAAATCATAAAATGTTCCTGTGGAAGGCGGTCAGTAAAATGTTCTGCCAGAACGGAAATCACCTGATTCTTAGGGTGGATGGTAGAAAACAGGACTCCGTTTTCCAGTTCCTGAAAACGTAAAAAACCAAGCAGATGGTGGGCTTCATTTCCGGTGGAACGACTTAGTTCAAAGACTCTTGCAATATAAGGATTGCCAAGAGCCTGTAAAATCCGATGACCATCCGCTAAAGAAAATCCATATAAGAGTGTACGGTAAATGCAGTCGGCTTTGTCCGGATGCTCATTCTTTTTCTTATCATCATGGGCAAGAACCGCCTGAAGAATATCCTGATAGACCTCCATGCCAAGACGGGCAATAATGGTGCGTCCAACCTTTTTGCTCTTTTCGGAATCCGGTGTGACAGTAATATATTCAGAAAAGAGTTCGTAAGTTATCGTATCATTGATACAAAGCTTTATATTTTTGTGCCCATATCTGCTGGCCCAGGCATCATAGATGCCGGTAAAGATGCCATCGATGGAATCTTCACAGAGAAATATATGCATAAGAAAAAGTCCTTTCCTGTTTACTGAAAAATCATGGTTATAGCAGTTTATCCGACGCATAAATCGTTGGTGGTCAGTTTAAAATCACTTAAGGCATCTTCATCGAAGAAGGAAATCTGCTTATAACTGGAATCCCGTATTTCCTTCGGAATCTGAGTTTTATCCTGCATCAGACAGCTGCAGATATAATCTTCATTTTGTGGAATGGAATACATCATACGACCGGAGCAGGTAATAAAGTAGGCAGCCCGTTTTAAGACAACTCCGATTTTCTTTAAATCGGAAAAGTCAAGGCGACTGTGCCGGCGGGCTTTTACAATACGGTTGGCAGATTTCACACCAATGCCCGGAACACGTAGTAAGGTGTTGTAATCTGCCCGGTTAATCTCTACCGGGAAGGCTTCTAAGTGGCGGAGTGCCCAATCGCATTTCGGGTCTAAGAAGATATTAAAATCCGGACGGTCTTCGCTTAATAGCTCTCCGGCAGAAAAACCATAGAAGCGAAGCAGCCAGTCTGCCTGATATAGGCGGTGTTCCCGCAGAAGGGGTGGACCACCGGGAAGGGTTGGCAGATTGGAATTGTGATTTACATTGACAAAGGCTGAGTAGAAGACTCGTTTCAACTGGAAATTCTGGTATAAGCCTTCTGCTACCTTTATAATCTGATAATCGTTTTCCGGGGTGGCACCGATAATCATCTGGGTGCTTTGGCCTGCCGGTACAAATTTCGGGGTCTTATGGTAAACCATCAGCTCATTCTGATTTTCCATAATGCCATTTTGAATCAGACGCATGGGTTTTAAGATGGTTTTGCGGGACTTATTTGGTGCAAGAGCCTTCAGTCCGTCTGCGGTCGGAAGCTCCAGATTAACGCTCATGCGGTCGGCAAGAAAGCCTGCTTTTTCAATAAGAACCGGGTCGGCACCGGGAATGGCTTTTACATGAATATATCCGTTAAAATGATGGCAGACACGGAGTTGGTAAAGTGTCTGATAAATCAGTTCCATAGTATAATTCGGGCTGATGAGAATACCGGAGCTTAAGAAAAGACCTTCAATATAATTTCTGCGGTAAAATTCCATGGTAAGGTTGCAGACTTCGTCCGGTGTAAAGGAAGCCCTTGGTACATCATTGTTGCAGTTATTCTGGCAGTAGGCACAGCGGAAAATGCATTCATTGGTAAAAAGAATCTTAAGCAGGGAAATACAGCGGCCATCGGCAGAGAAGGTATGGCAGATTCCCGGAGCAACGGAATTACCCATGCCACGGCCGTTTCCCTTGCGGTCAACACCGCTGGAGGTACAGGCAACATCATATTTGGCGGCATCCGAAAGGATGGTCAGTTTTTCCATTAAAGACATGTTTTCTGTTATGTTCAAAGCAATCACCTTTTCTTTTTCTATCAAATATATAGAAGCACTTGCAAAGGAAGTAGTGGTGGAAGCCTGTCCTGTTTTAATGATTTATCAGATAAGAGCAGCCTTGTTCATCAAACGTCAGATGCCGCATAATGCCTGCAAAGGGCACTAGGAATTTCTTTGTAGTATGTAGTTTTATCCGGCAACCGGCACAAATTCACATCCCTGTTCATATGTGCCTCGCTGGTACATCCTTGTACCAGCGTTGCCTGCTTTCAGATGAAATTCCAAGTGCCCCTAGCAACCCTTATCAGGCATCTGTCCTTCGATGAACAGTGCCGCTTTTCCATAAGAAAAAGACAAGACAGGCTTCCAGCCATCCATCTTCCATTGTAAGTTTTATGAAAATCCCCAATAATAGTTGCGTAGAACTATTTTCCTCTGTTATCATAAAAAGGACTGGACAAATAAGAACATTTGTTCTAAAATGATTGTAACACAGAAAAATGCAGTTGGCAACAAAAAAACGAACATTTATTCGAAAAAGATAGAAAGAGCGGTTGAATAAAGGAGCAGGCATGGCGGAATTAGGAAATCCACAGAATACAATAGAGGTACTGCAGAAGTACCGGTTTAATTTTCAGAAGAAATTCGGACAGAATTTTTTGATAGATACTCATGTGCTGGATAAGATTATCGATGCATCCGGAGTGACGGAGGATGATTTTGTATTGGAGATTGGTCCGGGAATCGGAACTATGACACAGTATCTTTGCGAGAGGGCAAGAGAAGTGGTTGCGGTGGAGATAGATAAGAATCTGATTCCGATTTTGTCGGACACACTGAAGAATTATTCCAATGTAACAGTAATCAATGAAGATATTTTAAAGCTTGATATCTGTAAGCTGGCAGAAGAGAAGAACCAGGGAAAGCCAATCAAGGTAGTGGCGAATCTGCCTTATTATATTACCACACCGATTATTATGGGACTGTTTGAAAGCCATGTGCCAATTGACAGCATTACGATTATGGTGCAGAAGGAAGTGGCAGAGCGTATGCAGGAGAAACCGGGAAGCAAGGAATATGGAGCACTTTCCCTTGCAGTACAGTATTATGCGAAGCCGGAAATCGTGGCAAATGTACCACCGAACTGTTTTATGCCAAGACCGAATGTAGGCAGTGCGGTCATCCGTCTGACCCGGCATGAGAAGCCGCCGGTAGAAGTGGAAGATGAGAAACTGATGTTCCGTATTATCCGGGCATCCTTTAACCAGCGCAGAAAGACACTGGCAAACGGACTGAATAATTCCCCGGAGATACATTTGCCGAAAGAGGTAATACAGGAAAGTATCGTAAGCCTTGGAGTCCCGGAGAACATTCGTGGAGAGGCACTGTCCTTAGAGCAGTTTGCGGAACTTTCCAATGAGATAGGACAGCGTATGAAACAGTAATATTTTACTGGTATACATCCATTTCTGTTACATATATATGTAGAACAGGAGTGGACAGGATATGAAAGAAAAAATAAAAATGATACTGTGTCTGTGCCTGATTATTGCAGGATTACCGATACTTATGACCCTGGTGTTCCAGGGAGATGAGATATTATTGGATACAGACAGCAATGAAATACAACATAAGAGCAGTCATCCCGATGAAGAAGAGAAGATGGCTGCTCTTGTGTCTATTCTGGCACGGGATATTCCGGTTACCTATGAAGAAGAAGCAATTCGTGCGCAGGCAGTTATTGTGCGGACCAATTATGAATATGCCCTGTCGCAGGGAAAAGCACCGGAGACGGGACTGAGTGTTGCAGAGCAGACCAAATTGTTTGGAAATGAAAATTATAATCGATATTATCAGAAATTAGAAAATTGCCTGATAGATACCGAGGGGGAAGTCTTAACATATCAGGGACAGGAAATTGAGGCTCCCTATTTTGCAGTCAGTGCAGAGAAAACGAGAGGGACAGAGCTTCCTTATCTCAAAAGTGTGGAATCCATATGGGACATTACATCAGAGGATTTTCTTAAGGTGGAATTCTATGATGCAGGAGAACTGGTGGATACCTGCAATCAGGCATTTCCGGAAGCAGGACTTACAGCGGAGGACTGGGTGAATACGCTGGTGGTGACAGAGCGGGAAGAAAGCGGATATGTAAAAACCATACAGGTTGGGAACAGTAGTGTCAGTGGGGAGGAATTCCGCAAGGCATTTTCCCTGAATTCCGGCTGTTTTTATATCAGGGAAATCGATGGCAGGGTACGTATTGTGACCAAAGGGTTAGGACACGGTTATGGACTTAGCATATATGGAGCAAATGAGATGGCAAAAGAGGGAAAAACTTATCAGGAGATTTTAAGCTATTATTATTCCGGAATTGAAATTACAAAAAAAGAATGAAATATAAAGAAGAATAAAATACGAAAAAACTGTCCATACTTATAAAAAATAAGATATGGATGGTGAGAAAATGAAAGGAAGAAGATCATGGATGATTGCCCTGGCTGTCATGGTACTGGCAGCAGGAGCAATGACAGCAGTATATAATTATTCCCAGAAGGAAGAAAAAAAGCAGCAGGAAAATGTTGCAGATAAGAATGCAGGAAAAGACAAAGGCAATAAGAAAGAAGATGGAACTTCGGATGATTTTGTGGCAACGCTTCCAAAGACAGAGGAAGAAGCATCGGAGAAACTGGCAGAAGCAGACAGTATCATAAAACCTTCTGATAACGCAGTTGCTTCAAAGGATTCGGATGGACAGGCACAGTCCGACAGCGGGCAGACAGAAGAAGAAAATGTGGCAAATGCAGCGGCTGAGGCAGAAAATGAGCCAGAGACAAAGGCGGCAGCAGCCACCACAAAAACACTGCATTTTGCGGAAGAAGATGGATTAAACTGGCCATTACAGGGCAATGTAGTCTTAAATTACAGCATGGATCAGACCGTGTATTTTGCAACACTGGATCAGTATAAATATAATCCGGCAGTGATTATTGCCGGAGAAGTAAATGACAGGGTATCCGCAGCCGCAGAAGGAAAGATAACTGATATTTCCAACAGTGCTGTCACAGGATGTACCGTGACTATGGATTTAGGAGATGGTTATAGTGCTATTTACGGGCAGCTTAAGGAAGTGCCGTATGAAGTGGGCGACATTGTCGGCAAAGGAAAACTGGTAGGTTATATTGCAGAACCGACGAAATATTATTCCGTGGAAGGAAGTAATCTTTATTTTGCCTTGCAGAAAGATGGCGAACCGGTAGACCCGGTAAGCTTCTTTGAGTAAAAGAGCCATACTTGAAAAAAGAGCCGCATACCTATATAATAAAAGACATTAAAAAATACGAAAAAGGGTGCGCAAAAAGATGGATTTTAATGCTTACAGCAGCGAAGTATTGGAATGGTTAGAGGGTGTCCGGAAGAATCGGGGAACAGATGCCGAAAAAACATTGATGCTATGTAAAAATATAAGAGATTATGCCAGAGAGCAGGATGATGAGAAACTGTTAGGCTATGCCTATTATTACAGTGGCGAGACATATTATCTTCTGAATGATGTGGATAAACTGTTTCGCAATCTTTCCTGTTCCCTGCCATACCTGGAGCATTCCAGACAGCATGGTTTATTGGCAAGAGCCTATAATATTCTTGCCATTACGTCCATGAATCGTGGAAATGCTCCTTTTGCCATGGATTATTATCTGAATGCCAGAATGTATTGTGAAAAATATAAATTATATGATATTGGTATTATTATCAATATTAATATCGGTATGCTTTATAATAATTTTGGGGAATACCGGCAGGCAGAAAAATATTTAGGGCAGGCATATGATTTATTGCAGAAGAATAAGGAAATACCGGAATATTACAGTTATCTTCTGAATATCTATATAGGACTGGGAAACAGTTGCTTTTATCAGGAAGAGTATATGCAGGCACAGGAATATGCACTGCGGGCAAAAGAGGTGTGCAGTGGACATCTGGAAGAGTTAGAGCAGATTGCCTTTGCCTGCTTTGAAGCAAGACTCTGTAATGCCATGGGAAAGAAAGAAGAATGTGACCGGAATATAGCAATTGTGCAGAAGGTATCAGATACCAGAATGCCGATTCTTGATATTTTTGATGATCTTTATGCTTATTGTGAGATGCTGTTAGATACCAGAAAGGAAGAGGAATTCTGGAAATTAGTAGAACTTTTAGAGAAGATGGCAAGGGAAGCTAAGATTATTTATATGCAGAAGCGGATTCTGACTTTAAAAATCCGTTATTATAAGCGGCAGGAAAAGAATCGTGAATATCTGCAGGCATGCGGTTTGTTTTTTGAATTGTCCGAGATACTGGAAAAAGAGAATAAATATATCATGACCTGCATCTTAGATATGCGTTATGCATTGGAAGAGACGAACCACAGCAGAAAGAAGATGGAAAAAGAAAACAGGATTCTCTTAGAGCAGTCCCAGACCGATGCACTGACCGGAATCCCAAACCGCTATCGGTTAGAACAGCATGCGCAGAAGGTATTCGAACATGCCATAGCAGAGAAAATTCCAGTGGCAGTGGAAATACTGGATATCGATTATTTTAAACAATATAATGATAACTATGGACATCAGAAGGGTGATTTATGTATCTGCCGTGTAGCAAAGGAAATTCAGAAGTTAGCGGAAAAGGATGATATTTTCTGTGCACGGTATGGCGGGGATGAATTCATTTTAATTTATGAGGGATATCCAAGGGAAGCCGTAGTCATTCTTACAGAAAAATTAAAGCGCAGCATCCGTGACCTAGATATGGAGCATGCTTTTTCAGCGGCACAGCACTATGTATCCATTTCCCAGGGAATCTGTTATGATATACCGGATGAGGACAGAACGATGAAGAACTTTTTACAGAAAGCCGATGATTTACTCTATCAGGTAAAAGAAGAAAACCGGGGAGGAATCTGTATTGGAAGCTGCCGGTAAGTGGAACATACATAAGAAAACTGCATAAGATAAAATGTAACGGCCAAAAATCCGCAATCGATACTTTTTTACCAGTTTATGGAATATGAGTAAGATACTTTTTTGGTCGATTGCTTTATATACAGATAAGACTGGGCGGTGCCCGGTCTACATAGGAAGGATTACATGAAAGAGAAACATAATTACACTTATATGGTGCTCTGTCGGGATGGGAGCCTCTATACCGGCTGGACGACTGATATCGACAAGCGGATTGAAGCACATAACAGTGGAAAAGGAGCAAAGTATACCAGAAACCGGGGACCGGTGGAGCTGCGGTATTTAGAGGAATCCGGGACGAAGGAGGAGGCCATGCAGAAGGAAGCAGCCTATAAAAAGCTGACCAGAAAGCAGAAGGATGCGCTGATTTTGTCGAAGAAAAATCTGTTGCAGTAAATTGACAAGCAAAAAACAGTCTGTTATGATTAGCCGCGGTGGCTTTTTATAAAGTTACTGGAGAACAGGTTACTGACAGATGGGAAAAAGTTCCCACAACAGGAAGGAAAAGAATGAATACAATCAGATTTGATGAATTAGATTTAAATCCGCAGATTTTAAGAGGAATTGCGGACATGGGATTTGAAGAGGCAACACCGATTCAGAGCCAGGCAATCCCGGTGGTTTTATCAGGTGTGGACGTTATCGGACAGGCTCAGACCGGAACCGGCAAGACAGCAGCTTTTGGAATTCCGATTTTACAGAAAGTAGACCCGTCTTTACGGAAAACGCAGGTTTTGATTTTATCTCCCACCAGAGAGCTTGCCATTCAGGTGGCAGACGAAATCCGTAAGCTGGCAAAATATATGCACGGTGTAAAAGTGCTGCCAGTGTATGGTGGACAGGACATTTCCCGCCAGATTAAAGCCCTAAAGGGTGGCGTACAGATTATTATCGGAACACCGGGACGATTGCTGGACCATCTTCGCAGAAAAACCATCCGCCCGGATTTTGTCCATACCATCGTCTTAGATGAAGCGGATGAAATGTTAAATATGGGATTCCGTGAGGACATAGAAACTGTATTAGAATATATTCCGGGAGAGCATCAGACCGTACTGTTTTCTGCAACCATGCCAAAGCCGATTCTTGACATTACAAGAAAATACCAGCATGATGCAGTCAATATCAAGGTTGTAAAAAAGGAACTCACCGTAGCCAACATTGACCAGTACTACTATGATGTAAAGCGCAAGGATAAAGTGGATGTCCTTACGAGACTTTTGGATTATTATAATCCGAAGCTTTCATTGGTATTCTGTAATACCAAGAAAATGGTAGATGAACTGGCAACGGAATTATCCGGCAGAGGCTATAGTGCAGAGGGACTTCATGGAGATATGAAGCAGTCCCAGAGAGACCGGGTCATGAATAATTTCCGGAAAGGAAAGACGGATATTCTTATTGCAACGGATGTGGCAGCAAGAGGAATTGACGTAGATGATGTAGAAGCGGTATTTAATTATGACCTGCCGCAGGATGATGAATATTATGTACATCGAATCGGAAGAACCGGACGTGCAGGCCGTTGTGGTAAGGCGTTTTCTTTTGTAAAAGGCAAGGAAGTCTATAAATTAAAAGATATCCAGCGTTACTGCAAGACAAAGATTTTAGCACAGCCGATTCCATCTACCGATGATGTGGCACAGATAAAGGCTGAAAATATCATGGAACAGATTGGAACTATCATAGAGGAAGAGAATCTTTCTGATATGATAGAGCTGATTGAGAAGCAGGTAAATGAAGCTGATTATACTGCCATGGATATTGCAGCAGCCTTCCTCTATCAGGCAATGGGTGCAGGGGAGAGTTCTTCTGAAAAAGAAGAATACGACTTTGCCAATACCGGTGCAGAAGAGGGAATGGTAAGACTGTTTATCAACATTGGAAAGAAAGATAAGATTAAGCCGGGAGATATTCTTGGCGCCATCGCCGGAGAGTCCGGTATGCCGGGCAGACTGGTGGGGGCCATTGATATGTTTGATAAATATACCTTTGTGGAAGTACCAAGAGAATATGGAAAAGAAGTCTTAAATGCCATGAAGCATGCGAAGATAAAGGGAAAAGCCGTTAATATGGAACCGGCAAATCAGAAATAAACAAAACAAGAGGGACACGATTTACGTGTCCCTCGCAGTTTTTATACTCGTGAAAACATTTTCTTAAGAAGGGGGTTCAAAGGCTGTATATGGGAAGGGTTCAGACCGTTGATGTCAATGGTATAAGAGCCGTTAATCTGTCGTCCCAGACCAAATCCTAAGAGAACCGTCTTGTCAATCTGATACATATCCCCGTAGTTATACTGATTATAAATATCGTCAAGGGAAAACAGTTCATAGGTCGCACCGTTATTTTCCGGCATGGAAAATACCACGGTTTTCACACCGGTCTGTGGATTTACATAAATATCAACAACCTTGAACAGCCGCAGGGATGCAGATACCGCATCGGCTTTCTGGCGTTTCTCCTTTGGAATAAAGAGGTAGCGGAACAGGATAATGCCGCCGAAGATACCAAAGATAGCCAGGAAGAACATTTGAAATTTATGCATAATAGTACCCATTACGATACCATCAAGACCAAAGAGCAGAAGTCCGCTTCCAATCATGACGCCCTGCACCTGGTCATTTTCCAGATTCATCGGAATCAGAAGCAGAACAAATCCCAGCAGAAGAAATGCTGTAAAAAGCCAGACATCGCCTTTGTCACTGAGAGGAATATAGGACTTCGTCAACCAGTCATATTTGACAAGCACATAATTATCAGGGTCACTGTTATTGTAGAAAATCGGAATCTTTTCGCCTTCCATCGGAACATCCTCTTCCGTAAAGACCTCATCGGTAACCGGAGTATAAACCGTTCCGTTCACGTTATAGGTTAAAAAAGCCGAGTAGTGGTAATAAACATTATCATTGCTGTCCTCATGTTTGTATTCCTTCAGAGAGAGAACCTGTGCAGACCAGGTGGTGTAGTTCTTATACTTTGCCCCATAAGTAAAACGATGAACCACTCCAAGATACAGGGCTCCTGCAGTTAAGACCGCCATAACGGCAGCAATAATGTAGATGGTACTCTTTTTCACATATCTTTTTACAATCATAAACCTTCTCCTTCGTATATTATTGATTTACAAAATTTTTAATTTTATCCCGTTTATCGATACCTAACTTTTCCAGAATTCCTGATACATAATGCTTAACTGTGTTTATTGAAAATCCTAAATATTCTGCAATTTCCTGATTGGTCCAGTTCCGGCATGCCAGCATTGCAATGGAAAACTCCAATGGAGACAGGAGATCCGTCACTGTTTTTTGCATCTTAGGATTGTGGATTTTCATCCAGCTACGACTAAATGAGATTATCCCGCCTGCCAACTGCTTATAAATCTCTGGTTCTTTTTTTCGGACACAGACCTCCAATAATCCCTGTAACAGCCCATGATACTCAATAAATGGCTCCCAAAATCTATCCGGTCTGGCCATTTCCCATGCAGAATTTACTGAGTGTATGGCTTCTTTTTGTTCTTTCAGATTAATCTGACACATTGCCTGCACACAGTTCAGATATATTATGGGTATGGGATATGTCGTATCTGCCATCAAAAAAGCTCCCTGAACAAGCCCCTTTGCCCGGGCATATTCCTGCCTTAAATAAGTTTCATGTGCCAGAAGGCTGATTGCAAACAATCTCTGGCCTGTTGTGCCGCTTTGGAATCTCCAATTGTCAGATTGGCAAAGGTATAGAGCATATCTGCAGATAAACGAAGCATGATATCTTCATGTGACAAATATGGTTTCACAGTCTCTGCACACAGTTCTGCATTGGCAGAAAAGTAATAATATTCTGCTAATGCAATCTGTGCTGATTCTTTATCTTCTATTTCTTTAATTACTTTTTCAGCGTTTCCTGGCTCAAATGTGCTTCCGGTTAAAGGAAGTACGGCTCTGTCCGATAATATCATCGTATCCCCGTTCCTTTCAATGAAAAATTTTCCTATCCAAATTTTTCATTGCTTTAATGATTCCGGATATATTTAAGTATATCACAAGTGGGGCATATAGCACATCTTTTCTTCTTAACACCATAATCCCGGTACTCCTTTTTTGGTAACATGACCATCATTTTCTGGTAATACAATGGTTCCATATCAGAGTATTTTTGACGGAATGAAAAATGCTCTCTACATAACGGTTCCTGCAAAATGATACAGTTTGTTATATAGAGAGCATTTTTAGGCATAATATTTATTTACAAATGTTTCTTTTTACGATAATAAACGGTACCAGCAATAATAATTTCTGAAACAATCAGCCATGCCGCCCATACCAAAGGATTATTATAATCCCCTGTCTTTGGAGATTTATCCGTAGTCTGCTTTGTATTATTTTGAGCTGCAGGATGGGTATTTGAGGCTGTAGCCGTTTCCTGATTTTTATTGTCTGGATTCTGGTTTACGCTTGCCTGGATGGTAAACGTAGTACTTGCAGAACCATCTGTCCACAACATTTCCAGGTTATGTGTTCCGGCAGTCAGTGTATTCAGGTAAGAGGATTTCAAAGTAACAATGGTTGAACCGGACTTCACATCATAATTATCTTTTCCAATCTGAACACCATCTACTTTGATTCCGGCAAATTTAGAGAACTCTGCATCCACCCGGATGGTAAGGCTGTTGCCACTCTGCAGGACATAGCTGCTTTCGGTTCCTTCAATAATTTTATAAGAAGTTTTGGTTTCTTCAGCTCCGGCTTTTACCGGCGGGATTTCGACTGCAGTTTTAGCATAATTACAAACTGTACACTGCTCATGCTTAGAACCTTTTTCCGTAGACGTAGCTTCCTTGTCGATTACCCAGGTAAAGCTATGTCCGGATTGATTTATTTTTTCACCACATTCACAGGTATTCCAATGATTATCCGCATCGGAATGCCATCCGGTACGGTCTGCTGTATGCTCTGCTGATTTTGCGATTACAACATCCAAAGAAGTAATCATATTTGCTCCACTTGCATCACTGAAATAACCACCGCAATTTGCACAGACCCAATATTGTATATTTCCCTCTGTCAGATGAGTTGCTTCTTTTCTGTCAACCTTAGACAGTGTATGTCCGCCAAGATAACTGCCGCAGATATTTGAGAGCAGGGAGGTTGTGTCTGCTGCCTTAATCTGGTTGGAACCAGGTGTTCCACTATCCGCACCTACAGCATTGAGTGAAGGGTTCTTCTTTTTATCAAAAGCGCAGCCAGCAGTGGTGCCATTATTATCATATCCAATGAATCCACCCGGTGCAATTGTTGGATGAGAACCTGTTACAGTACCTGCAGCATTACAGTTCTGAATATTTCCTTTGGTATTTGTACCGGAAAAGCCACCGGTTTTCGGCTCCCAGCCTGCCACCGTACTCTTTACATTACCATAGGAAACACTGTTACGAATCTTTCCTTTTTCCAGATATCCGACAAAGCCACCGGTATTCCAGTTATTTGCCTCAACATTGCCATAAGATGCACAATGCTCTATTTCCACACTGGCGTCGGACTCAAATACACATCCGGCAAACCCGCCGGTTGACCATCCTCCGGATACGCTGCCTTTGGCGGTACAGTTTTTGTAGGAGCCCTGGAAAACATTTCCGATGAATCCACCACTGATACACCTTCCTGTCACAGTAACATCCGCGGAACAATCCGAAACATGGGCACGGCTTGCATCACCAATCAGCCCTCCGGCATACATCTTGGAGTCTACCTGTCCGGTTCCCTGACAGTTTTCTACTCCAACAAAGGTAGCTCTGGAACCACCCATCGTTGTAAGCGAACCTACCAGCACTCCGGCACCGTAAATATCCGGACTGGCATTTGCATCCGTGGAATTTCCGGCATAGATGGTAGCATTTTCAATACAGAAATTTTTCAGTACTGTTTCATCAGATACAGCTACTACGACACCAAACAAGCCGGCACAGACGTTATTTCCCCGTTCATCCACATATAAGCCTGTAATGACCTGATTATTTCCATCGAAATATCCTGAAAAAGCTTTGGAACTTGCATTTCCATAACCGATAGGAATCCATCTCTTTCCGCTCAAATCAATTGGAGCGGTCAACTTAAAATATTCCCCCGAATGTGTTTGCTCAGGTACTCCAGAATTTACTTCTGATGCCAGCTTTGCAAGCTGTCCTGCCGTAGCAATCTGATATGGATCATCCTTTGTACCGCTGCCGCCAGCAAAGTCAGCTGCTGTAAAATCTGTCCATTTCTCTGTTGTAACATCTGCCCGGGAAGTTATCGGTGTCAGTGTAAACAACATACAGACTACCAAAACCAAACCTAGTAACTTTTTTCTTTTTCCCATAATTCGTCCTTTCCTTTTAATGATTTTTAGTAAGATTCAAACCGACAAAATCAAGGTTTACGATTTTATTTTACCAATTTCATTTTTCTTTGGACATGCCCGTTTTGACAGAAAAAAGTGCCTGTTTTATTGTATTTAATCTATAATTCCGGAATCGGAAATAATTCTTCCGGGGTACCAAAGTGGGCACCCGGAGGGTTCATATATTTTGTCCACTGAAGTTTCGTCTCGTCAATGTACATATTTTCCTCATCACCAATGCCATAGTTTGGAATGCCGTTATTAGTGCCCTCTAAGAAGTCTTTAAAAGCATCTACATCAAGGTCACCGTTCAGATAATCCATCCAGAAATTGTCATGGGCTGCAAATAAAAGCTTGTCCATTCGTGGAGAAGCCCAGCCTAAGAAATCACAGGCAGCCTCATACTGGGAATCGTCTTCAAATTCAATTTTCCATTCGTAAGTATCAGACCCATTTTTGATGCAGCGGATACCTTTTTCATCCATGGCAACCATATAAAATACATCTTCCGCATCTTCATCAGATTCATTTGTGGCATCTGTCGGAAACGTAACCTTAAGGGTATCGGATAAAAGCATATCGATAAGAGGCTGGGATGGTGTATTATTTACAATGCTTTTCTTTGCTGTCTCTGCCATTTCCTTATCCTTAACTTCTTCGTCCTCTTCAATAGCTTCCTGTAAAGCTTCTTCCGCTTTATCAAAGGAGTCTAACAGCTTGTCCCATTCCTTTATGCTGAAAGACTGACCACCGATTTGAAAGCTCTCTTCGGTTTCAACATTTTTCATTTTGTTATAAATATTTTCTTTCCATTTTGCAATTTCTTCAGCCGGATTTACCGTAGCTGCAGAATCCTCATCCTCATTCATTTCAGAAAGCTTTTCCTGCACAAGCTGTTGAAAATGAGTCAGCCATTCGTTATCCTCAGTATTGTTATCCGGGTCAGTGGACAGAAAACCGAGGTAGTCCATTGGGGAGTTGTTGTTCCATATTGAGTTAATTGCCATAAGAGCTCCTTTCAGAAGTTGTTGTCTGGTGATTGCAAAAATATATTTGTAATTTGTAAAGATTTCAGAGATTCAAAGTGCATTCTGGGTTTATCTGGTGTAAAATGCCAGCAGTTCTTAGGTACATGTTTTTCTTGCTGTCAGGCTGTCTTTCCGTTGCTTTGACACAATCGCAGTATTGTCCGTCGGGTACGGATGCGGATAAAGCCTGCAAGGGGCACTAAGAATTTCGGCAGGATAATCTTTCATCTGGCAATCGGCGCAAATTCACATCCGTGTTCATATGCGCCTCGCCGGCACTTCCCTGTGCCGGCGTTGCCTGTTGCCAGACGAAATTCCAAGTGCCCCTAACAGCCTTTAAGATGCATCCGCACTTCGACGAACAGTACTGTGATTTGTCAAACATTGGAAAGACCGGCTTAATAAACAAAAGAAAAACATGTATCTTAGAGCTGCGGTATTTTATGTCAAAACCCAGATACACTTTGAATATCCTGATAAATTTATAATCCATACATTTTTGCAATCATCAGAAAAAAATAAAGACACTTTATCTCAATCAATCCCTTGAAATAAAATGCCATCCATGTAATAACTTTATCGACCAATCGATTTAAATACATTAGAAGAAAATGTTGATTTCTTCAAAAAATACAGGTAGGATAGAAGAAAAGGAGTAGGAGGACGGGCAGTATGGGAAAAATTATTTTTCTGGATGTTGACGGAACCTTGGTGGATTATGAAAATCATTTGCCGGAATCAGCAGTTCTTGCGGTGCGGAAGGCAAGAGAAAACGGACACAGAGTGTATATCTGCACAGGAAGAAGTAAAGCAGAAGTCTATGAGAATATCTGGAAAATCGGACTGGATGGAATGATAGGCGGAAACGGAAGTTATGTGGAAGATCATGGACATGTGGTTATGCACCAGATGATTACGCCGGAGCAGTGCCGCCATATTGTGGACTGGTTAAAGGAGCGCGGACTGGAATTTTATCTGGAAAGTAATGCAGGACTGTTTGCAAGTGCCGGATTTGAAGAGGCTGGAGAACCTGTGATTCAGGAATATTCCAGGCGGAAAGGCAAAGAGGGCGCAGATAAAATAAAGGTACGGGATGCATTTCCGGAAATGATTTTTGATGGAGAGCTGTACCGGGATGATGTAAATAAAGTAAGCTTTATCTTAAATCAGTATCAGGATTATAAAGATGCCGTGACCGAATTTTCGGATTTGCAGGCTGGAACCTGGGGCGGAGCCGGCGAAATTGCATTATTTGGAGATTTGGGTGTAAAAAATATCACCAAGGGCAATGCCATTGCGCATCTGTTAGAATATCTTCATGCAGATGTGGCAGATACCATAGCTTTTGGGGATGCCAAAGTGGATATTCCTATGTTAGAATATTGTGGCTATGGTGTTGCCATGGGAAGCGGCGGAGACGAGATAAAGGCTATGGCAGATTATGTCACCGGGGATGTGGATAAGAATGGATTGTATGATGCATTTGAAAAATTGGGGCTGCTATGAAGAAAAATATTGGTATATTTTTAGTGATGTGTATCATGTTGACTGCGTGTAAAAATGATAAGTTTCCTTATGATGATGAACTGGATGATTCGGAAAAGAATGAAATAAGTACAGAGTATGACTCGTTAATTGACAGAAAAATTGCCAATACAAAAGATGAAAAAATAAATATCGGCTATGATGAAGCACTTTCTGAGTATGAAGGGTATCTTGATAATGTAAAATTATTTGAGGAAGGCTATAAAAATCAGGATTACGATGGAGATGGAAAAACAGATCGTATTTTCCAGTATTTCAGAAATGATAATAAGAAAGTATATACGATTTGCTTTGGAAATGATGACCACCTTGAATTGGGAGCATTTGATGATACATTTCTCGGTCTTGAAGTATGGGGAGCGGATATTACCGGAGACGGGAAAAATGAGATCGTCTTTTGTGGAGAGCATACAGGAAATACATGGATACAGGGTGGAAGTGAAATTGCAATCTGGAGAAAAGATGGCAGTGAGTACACAAGAATGAATCTGCCGGGAAAGCAAACCAGAATGCGATATTCTGCAGGATATGATATTTATATTGAAAAGGCGGAGCAGGAAAATACAATTCTTGTTACCTGTCCTGAATTGGGATTGGAAGAGGAATATGTTCTACCTGAAAATCAAAGAGAAGAATTTGATAGTTGTTATAAAGACTTAAAAGTTGGAGAAAGGATATTGAGTTCTTCAAAAGCATGGAAAATAGCAGTGGATGGAGATGATATATTTTTATATGAAGCGTTTTTAGACAGACAGACTGCAGCAGTTAAGATAAAAATGCAATGGAAAGAAAATAAATTTGAAGTAATGAATACGGAAATTTTAGAAGAGTATTTATAATGCATAAACAATGGCTGAAATGCAATCGCACAGGGTTGTTTTCTCCTTGGTGTTTTTAGTTGCCCGCATTAGGGAAGCAGCAAGCAGATAAAATAAGTAAAGAAAGTTTAGGAGGACAAAATGAGTAATAACGTAACAGAAAAGAAATGGTGGCAAAGTGCAGTAGTATATCAGATTTACCCAAAAAGTTTTCAGGACAGTAATGGAGATGGAGTCGGTGATTTAAGAGGAATTATGGAGCGGCTGGAGTACCTTGGAAAGCTTGGTATTGATGCAATCTGGTTATCACCGGTCTGCAAATCCCCGCAGGCGGACAATGGCTATGACATTTCTGATTATCAGGATATTGACCCGATGTTCGGCAGTGTGGAAGATATGGAAGCTTTAATTAAAGAAGCAAAGAAATACAACATCCGCATCATTATGGATCTGGTTTTAAATCATACCTCCAATAAACACAGATGGTTTGAGGAAGCAAAGAAGAGTAAGGACAACCCATATCATGATTACTATGTGTGGAGAGATGGGGAAGAAGGCGTAGAGCCAAACGATATGAAAGCCGTTTTCGGTGGAAGTGCATGGGAATGGGTACCGGAAATAAAGCAGTATTATTTCCATCAGTTTTTGCCGGAACAGCCGGATTTGAACTGGGAAAATCCGCAGGTGCGAAAAGAAATATATGACATGATTTTATGGTGGATGGAAAAAGGTGTTGGCGGCTTCCGTCTGGATGTAATCGACCAGATTGCAAAAGAGCCGGATAAGAAAATTACCATAAACGGCCCGAGACTTCATGAGTATTTCCGTGAAATGAGCAAAGAAACTTTCCAGAAGGGAGATTTAATTACCGTAGGAGAAGCCTGGGGTGCAGACCCGGAGCGGGCAAAGCTTTACAGTAATCCGGATGGAAGTGAATTTTCCATGGTATTCCAGTTTGAGCACATCGGACTGGATCAGCAGGAAGGCAAGGATAAATGGGATTTGGCACCGCTGCCATTCTTAAAGTTGAAACAGATTATGAACCGCTGGCAGACAGAGCTTTATAACTGCGGCTGGAACAGCCTTTTCTGGGATAATCACGATTTGCCGCGTATCGTTTCCCGCTGGGGGAATGATAAGGAGTACCGGGTAGAATCTGCAAAAATGCTTGCAATTTTATTACATGGAATGCAGGGAACTCCGTACATTTTCGAGGGCGAAGAGCTGGGTATGACAAACGTCCACTACAATATTGAAGATTACCGGGATGTTGAAATCCAGAATGTATACAAGGAGCGTATCGCAGCAGGCTATGATAAGGAAGATGTTATGAATTCCATTTATGCCAAGGGACGCGATAATGCCAGAACACCAATGCAGTGGGATGATACGGAAAATGCCGGATTTACAACAGGCACACCTTGGATAAAAGTAAATGACAACTATAAAACCATCAATGCCAAGAGCCAGGTAGATGACCCGGATTCCATTTTCAACTGCTACCGGAAGTTGGTAAGCTTTAGAAAAGAGTATCCTGTTTTGGTGGACGGCAGCTTCAAATTACTGTTAGCCGAGGATGAAAATATTTTTGCATATGAGCGTAAAAATGCGGATGAGACACTGCTTGTTGTCTGCAATTTCTACGGCAATACTGTGAAAATGCCTTTGACGGAAGAGACAGAGGATATGGAGCTTCTCATTTCCAACTATAAAGAGACAGAGGATTCTTCCGTGCTTCGTCCGTATGAAGCAAGAATGTACTATAAAAAATAAGAGATTTCCTATTGAAATAAATTCTTTGCATAGATGTTGGAAATCCAACAGTCAGTCACTCTGTTATCTGCTACAATATGGATAAACCCACCGAAAAGGTTTATACAAATCAGATAAAGAAAAGATAAGGAGCACAAAATGGCAGATTTATTAAAAAATATTTCCAAGAAAGAAGTTTTAAATTTAAAAGAAGAAGTAGCATATCAGGATGGACAGATTGTAAGTAAGACACTGGCACAGAATGATGCAGTAAGCATAACCTTATTTTCCTTTGCAAAGGGCGAGGAAATCAGCACACACGCTTCCGGCGGAGATGCCTTTGTAACCTGTCTGGATGGAGTTGGAGAAGTAACCATTGATGGTGAGAAATTCCAACTGACGGAAGGACAGTCCATCGTAATGCCGGCAGGACATCCACATGCCGTATATGGAAAAGAGCAGTTTAAAATGCTTTTAGTCGTAGTATTCTAAGAAGAAGTAAGTATTAAAATACCGCCACATACATAAGACAAAGCCATCATCAGATGTGCGTATTGCCTGTGTATGTGGCGGTTTTGTGTTGCCAGATGTCCGCAAGAGCTGACGTTATATCAATAAGACATTGTTTAATAATACATCTTTGCAGCCTGTTTCCGTTCCCGGTATTCCTGTGCACTGACCGGTGTAATCATACCGCAGCTTTCGCACATAATGCCACGCTGTTTCTGGTGGCTGAAAATCGGAATATAGAAAAGGGTTGCCTGATTTAACTGTCTGCAAAGGGTATGCATGACATTATGCCGGCAGTTTGGGCAGACAGAAGTGCCAACCGGGCCTTCCCGTTTAAAAACTGTTCTTGTACCGTAGATAATTACCATGTCATAACACCTCCCTGATGAATATTTGCTTTTAACTGATTAAGAACCTGATCAAAATCTTTGCTTTTTCCACTGCGAGCGGCAACCAGAGTACGTTTACCATCTGCAGTTTCCAGTGCAATATAGCTGGTTGTTGTCGGGTCACCATTTAACATGTTACATTTGAAAACGTTCGTAATATCGTCTAAAGGAGTGACATAGAAGCCTTCCTTTGTATTGTTGTAATCCAATATGAAATGATTGGAAACAGCAACGCCAAGCTTTGGTGAAAAAATGCGTGGGCTGTTGGCAAAATCAGAGTAAATCCGCTGCAGACCGCCATTCTGTTCTAAGAGAGCAATCTTTTTCTTAACGGCCTTTTTCTTGTTGCCGCCTGCTGAAAAAATAATAATACCAAGAACTGTAAATACGGCAGCAATCACATAGAGTACAATGCTGCTTTCAACGGCTGTGTGTGTGGTATCCAGATAATGGTCACCAAAGTACTCGTCATAGTTGTAAGTAGTAATGTCCAGTCCGGTATCAGAAAGATAATCCACCAGATAATGAGCTGCCTGAGGAGGCATGCTGGTGCTTCTTCCCCGGATCGTGTGAGCAGGTAAGCTGTCGAGAACAGTGTCATCTACGTCTACACCATAGACCGGAAGGGAAGTTTCTCCCTTGGTAGCAATGATACTCCAGTAACCTTCAGAATCCTCTGCAATATAGAATTCTGTGTGATCTTTTCCATCAGAAGTAAGCTCCGCAAATGGCCCCATTACATAAGTAACCTCCATTGTTGCGTAACCATCGGTCTGTGCGTCAAACGGATCATAAGCAGTAATCCACATCAGAAGACCGAAGGCAAGGAAAACGCCACCTAATACAAAGAAAATAATCAGTGCAGCGGTGTTTTTCCCACAGACTTTCAATAAATCCTTTTTAAATTCTTCCATTTTCTTTTTTCTCCCGTGTATTTTTTTAAAACCAATTCTATCATGGCATAAGAGGAAGAATTGTGCAACAGATATAAGGAAGATTATTCTTTCATCACTAACCATCTGCATTTATTGAGGGCTTTTCCGAGACACAGGTAAATAATATAGAAAAGGATGCCGATGAGGAAAGTGGCAGCTGCCCAGCGCAGATGCTTAAACAGGTAAATATATGGATGCTCATAGAGCAGGGTAATCCAGTCCTGTGTATTCCAGAGACTGTAAGCAAAAGCATTATCATGTAAAAGATAAACCATAAAAGTGGAAGCTCCCACAAAATTAATCATGCGGCTGCATGGAATATGGATGCGCCGGAAGATTTCAAACAGAGAAAGTCCCACAAGAATCGGAATAATGCTATAGTCTGAAAAGGAAGGAATCTTCTGGATAAAAATGTCTTTGCTTTCATTTAAAAAGTAAGTCTGAATATTGGTCTGTGTTACATTATAAGCAGAAATATAAATAAACAGGAAGGAAACTGCAATAATCAGATAGAGGCAATAAGTTCTGATTTTCCCAAATGGATTGTAAAGGTGGATAAAACCGCCCAAGGCATATAAGAAAATACCGGTCAGCAGTGTCCGGAGTCCGTTAGCCAGAGAATTTGCCATACTTCCGGTCCAGCGGAACTGGATAAATGCAAATAAGACAATCAGAAAGGTAAAATATTTCTGCTTGTCCAGTTTTGCCAGAAACTTGTTTAAAAAGAGGTAAGCGATTACCATAATGAAGAAATAGTAGCCCACAAACCAGGACATACTGTTAAATTTATTGATGTTGACCAGTTTTAAAAAGACACCGTCAGTCATGCGGTACCAGAAGGAAGATACCAGTGTCAGGGAAACTGCGGCAAAACCAAGCTGTAACAGCAATTTCTTGGAAATTTTGGCAAGATTAATTCCGTTTCCCTTTGAAACCATAAAGTATCCGGAAATCGTAATGAAAATAACATTTCCGATTTTTCCCATTGGAGCAAAGGTGGAAAGAAGCAGGAGCTTCTTATAAAAAACAGGTTCACAGAACAGTCCGTTATTCATACGCAGCATGGAAGCAGTGTCTGTTAACTGTACCTTCACGCAGTGGTCAGAAATATGAAAAATAATAATCATAAACATAGCCAGAATACGCAATAATTCAATGTTGGAACTTCTGGTTTTAGCTGGTGTCATGTTGTCTAATCTCCTAATCCTAAAATGAAATACCATGCCATTATAATACAGATAGCTTTAAGATGCCACTATTTCCGGCAAAAGTGTGTTATAATGAGCAGTGCCAGTCAGGGAAAATCTTTGATTTTCGAGAGGGCACTGCTGGAAATGTGCTAAGCAGTAAAAAATGAGATAAAAAAATACCCCCCACAGAAAGGAATCCACATATGGCAAAGGAAAAGATAGATGAGGGACTGATAGGAAATGAAAAAATCGAACAGGCAATTGCCGGCTTGCAGCAGGAGGCAACACCGGAGCAGTTAGCCCATACACTGACGGTAATCCGCCGGCGGATGCAGGAAGGCGGTCAGGTGATTGTGGCAGTGGAACCACCGAAGGGTGGAAGCCAGATGCTGCTACAGGCGATTGAGACAGATGGTAAGACCTGGTGGGCAGCCTTCAGCAGCTTTGAAGAAGAATTAAAAGGCGGCGGAAGTGTGAAATCCACATTCTTAGCTGATATAGAAAAGCTTTTTCAAGGAGCATTGCAGGCAGAGGGAATCGAAGGAGTCATTTTAAATCCGTGGAACCGTACCATAATGCTGGATAAGAATCTGATACAGATTGTGCTTGGCAGCAGATAGATATGTGGATAAGGAAACGTCAGAGAAGAAAAAGAGTGGAAAGAAGGAAAGAAGATTGAATTATGCAGAATGTATCGAACAGGCAAGAGGAAGAATTGGAAATTATTGCAAGGCGTGTGTAGAATGCAATGGACGCGCCTGCCGGAATCAGATGCCGGGACCCGGTGCAAAGGGAATCGGCGATACTGCCATGCGTAATTATGATAAATGGAAAGAGATTCGTGTGCAGATGGACACTATTGCAGAAAATGCTCCGGTGGATACTTCACTGAAATTATTTGGAAAAGAGTTTAAATATCCGTTCTTTGCAGGCCCGGTAGGAGCGGTGAATCTGCATTACGGAGACTGTCTCAATGACATTTCCTATAATGATATTCTGGTATCGTCCTGTGCGGAATGCGGCATTGCAGCTTTTACCGGGGATGGTACAGACAGTAATGTCATGGTGGCAGCTACAAAGGCAATTGCCAAAGAACAGGGACTTGGAATCCCAACGGTAAAGCCGTGGAACCTTGAAATCATCAAAGAAAAAATGGCACTGGTGCACGAAGCGAAAGCCTTTGCGGTAGCCATGGATGTAGATGCAGCAGGCTTGCCGTTTCTTAAGAATTTAGAGCCGCCGGCAGGCAGTAAGACCGTGGAAGAACTGCGGGAAGTGGCAGAGCTTGCTGGAGTTCCGTTTATTGTAAAAGGAATTATGACTGTAAAAGGAGCTTTAAAGGCAAAAGAAGCCGGGGCTGCCGGAATCGTGGTATCGAACCACGGTGGCAGGGTATTAGACCAGTGCCCGGCAACAGCAGAAGTCTTAGGCGGGATTGCGGATGCAGTGAAAGGCTCCATGAAAATTCTTGTAGACGGTGGAATCCGCTGTGGAACGGATGTATTTAAGGCAATTGCCTTAGGTGCAGATGCGGTAATTATCGCAAGACCGTTTGTGACAGCGGTTTACGGCGGCGGCAGGGAAGGCGTAGCGTCTTATGTTGCCAGGATAGGAACCGAATTAGAAGATACCATGAAAATGTGTGGCGTACACAGCCTGGCAGAGATTACAAGGGATTGTATATGGACAAAAGCATAGAGTGGAGCATGAAAACAAGAGAAGAAATATTAGCATACGGACTGTCTTTCCCGGACACCTATCAGGAGGCACCGTTCCATGACCGGAACTGGCAGCTGGTGCGCGTAGGGGCAAGCAAAAAGGCATTTCTCTGGACTTATATGCGGGATGGATTTCTCAATCTGAACGTAAAAGCAGACCCGCAGTGGAGAGATTTCTGGCGGAGTGCCTATCCTGTGGTTATTCCGGGGTATCATCAGAATAAGGAGCACTGGAATACCATAATCGTGGATGGCACAATCCCGGATAAAGATATCTGCCGCATGATAGCAGAAAGCTATGAACTGGTAACGGACAGCCCGACCAGGCGGATTTATGAAGCAGTAAAGAAAATTCCAAAAGGGCAGGTGGCAACCTATGGGCAGGTAGCGGAGCTTGCCGGAAACAAGCGGATGTCAAGAGCTGTAGGAAATGCACTGCATAAGAATAAAGACCCGGAAAACATACCATGTTACCGGGTTGTAAATGCAAAAGGCGGGCTTTCCGGAGCCTTTGCCTTTGGCGGCGAGAATGAACAGGCACGCCGCCTGATGGCAGATGGCATAGAAGTAGTGGACGGAAAAGTAGATTTAAAACGTTTCGGAATGAAAATAGAGAAAACGGATTAAATTACTGGAACATTAGAGAACCTTTTCTCCGGTTAGCGGGTCCGTGATTTCTAACAGGGCTAAAATCAGTGCCATACGGACATATTTTCCGTTCTGTACCTGTTGGAAATAAGCGGCGCGTGGGTCGGAATCCACATCAACAGAGATTTCATCGACTCGTGGAAGCGGATGTAAAACCGGCATATCGGAAGGAGCCAGTTCTAATTTTTCTTTATTTAAAATGTAGGTATCTTTTAACCGGATATAGTCTTCCTCGTTGAAGAAACGCTCTTTTTGGACACGGGTCATATAGAGAACATCCAGCTTTGGAAGTGTTTCCTCTAAGTCAGAGACTTCCCGATAGGTGCTGTGGGAAGGCTTTAAGGTTCTTTCAATCATATAGTCCGGAATGCGGAGTTCTTCCGGAGAAATGAAATAGAATTCGTTACCCGGATAGCGTACCAGACTGTTTACCAGGGAATGAACGGTTCTTCCGAATTTTAAATCACCACAGAAGCCTACCGTCAGGTGGTCAAGCCGTCCCTTGCGCTGGCGTATGGTTAATAAGTCAATCAGGGTCTGGGTTGGGTGATAGTGTCCGCCGTCACCGGCATTAATGACCGGAATGGTTGCATACATAGAGGCGCAGAGCGGTGCTCCTTCTTTTGGATGACGCATGGCAATAATATCTGCGTAGCAGCTTACTACCCGGACGGTATCGGCAACGGTTTCTCCTTTGGTAGCACTGGACTGTTCCGCACCGGCAAATCCCAGTGTCTGACCACCAAGACTTAACATGGCGGATTCAAAGGACAGTCGGGTTCTGGTGCTTGGCTCATAAAAGAGTGTAGCAAGCTGTTTCCCTTCTGCAAGGTGGGCATAAGCCTCTTTGTGTGTACCAATCCGGTCTGCAAGATCCAGAATACGGGTTGTTTCTTCTTTCGTAAGGTCCAGTGGACTGATTAGGTGTCTCAAAGCCATTCCCCCTTTATCATGTATTCATTTCGTTCTGCACCAGTGGAAATAAACTGGATATCGCAGTCTAAAAGGCGTTCTAATGTTTCAATGTATAATCTGGCATTTTCCGGTAAATCTTCATATTTGTGGCAGGCAGAAATATCCTGTTTCCAGCCCGGAAGCATTGTTACAACCGGAGAGAAGCTATCGATATTTTCGGTAGGGTCGAAGACGGTTGTGGTCTTATGATTTCTTTCATAAGCAGTAATGACAGGGATTTCTGTCAGGGAGCTTAAAACATCAAGCTTCGTTAAGGCAATTTTATCTGCATGCTGGCATTTCAATCCATAACGGCTGGCAACGGCATCAAAAGGTCCGACTCTACGTGGACGGCCGGTGGCAGCACCGTATTCATTTCCAAATTTACGAAGGATGTTGCACCAGTCTTCGGACATGGCTCTTTCTGCTACGAAAGGTCCGGCTCCCACACAGGTGGAATATGCTTTTAGGACACCCACAACATGGTCTAGGGATTCACCCGGGATACCGGCTCCAATCGGACCATAGGCGGAAATGGTGGAGGAACTTGAAGTGTAAGGGAAAATACCATAATCGATATCACGCATGGCTCCAAGCTGGGCTTCCAAAACCACCTTTTTATGGCTGGCAAGAGCATTTTCCAAGAAGCTTCCGGTATCGCAGATATAAGGTGCAAAAAGGGAAGCCTGTTTTTCACACCAGGACAGCAATGCCGGATAAGACATCGGCTCCTGATGATAACTGCCTGCCAGTTCCAGATTTTTGGATTCCAACATGGTTTTTATCCGAACCTGGACATTTTCTTCTTTTAAATGAAGCAAATCACCAAGACGCAGTGTTTTCTTCCGGTATTTATCGCTGTATGCGTAAGCAATGCCGCGGCGGGTGGAGCCGAAGGCAGCACCGGATTTCTCAAGACGTGTTTCTTCCAGTTCATCCTGAATCCTGTGCCATGGCATGGAGATGGTGGCACGTTTGGAAAGTTTTAAATGTTCCGGGGTAATAGAAATACCGCGGCTTTCGATATCTTCAATTTCATGGGTGAGGTGCTCTAAATCAATGACCATTCCATCCCCCAGTACGCATACCACATTGGGATGCAGAATGCCGGACGGCAGAAGATTTAAGACAAATTTTTCCTGTTTGGTTACAACGGTATGACCGGCATTGTTGCCACCCTGATAACGGACAACGACATCTGCATGTTCTGCAAGCAGATCAATGACACGTCCTTTTCCTTCGTCTCCCCAGTTAATTCCTGTTACGGCTGTAAGCATATCGATTCTTCCTTTCTGTAATCATGTATAAAATAAATAATTTTAAGCGTATAAAATTTATCAGGTGCAGTACCGGAAAGTCCGGTCGGTAAGTATTCTTGCAAAAATAAGTCCCAGCGGCAGGGCGATAATAATCATTATGGCAATGGAGAACCAGGAAACCGCTTCCGTTAAGGACATAATGCCAAAGTTATAGAAGGCGCGGTAAAGATATAGTCCCGGAACCATAATTACAATGGAAGGTACGGTTAAAGAGATTCGCGGATATCCATTGTTTTTCTTAATAAAGGATGCCAGCAGACCGGCGGTCAGTGAACCGATAAAGGCAGCAGCAACGGCTGGAATTCCGGTAAAGTCAACCAGTTCCAGACGTAAGGTATTGGCAACGGAGCCAATCAGTGCAGCAGTAGCTGCCATGGGAATGGAACTGTTAAACATAATAGAGAATCCAAATACGCCGCAGAAGCTTGCAATTAACCGCAGAACCAGCCGTGAAACATCACTGAGATTTACAGAGGTAAAGTCCTGAGGCTGAAGTCTAAGCAGCATTGCCATAATCCAGGCAAACATGGTAGCCACAAGAACAATGATGATGGAATAGGTCAGCCGCTCCAGTCCGGAACGAAGATCCAGTTTCGCAAGGTCAATGCCGCTTGTGATAAATGGAAAGCCCGGGATAATAAACAACATGGAGCAGATGTATCCGGCTTCATGGACTGCCGGAACATGGAAAAAAATTTCGGCAGCCTTTAAGCAGATGGCATACATAAGGCAGGCGGCGGAAATAGAGACCGCAATATTTAAAAACAGCGTAAAATGATGTTTGATTAATTTGGTCCGGATAACATTTCCGATACCGGCTGCAATAAATGCCAGAATCATTTCCACAGGGCCTCCGCCCAGAAGAAAAGTAAATGCGCAGCAGGCTAAGGCTGCCGCAAGTCCCAGTTTGGCGGGAGAATAAAGGGCGTGGATTTTTTCGATTTCATCCAGCCGCTTATGGATTTCCTCGCCGGTTAAATGGGCTTCTTCCTTTGGAAAGCTTTCTACGAATTTTTCCATGCGGTAAAGTTTGGAGGTGTTGACGCCGGTATTGGCGATGCTTAAGGACTGGGAGACACAGTCCTTTCCATCAAAGCAGTTAAATTCGATGGACATAAGACCTACATCTACCGTACAGGTAACTCCCAGTTCCTTTGACAGCTTATTCATGGAAGTACGGACACGCCAGGCTCCGGTTCCACAGGATAACATGATTAATCCCACACGTCCGATGACTGAGGCTTTTTCAATCAGTCCCGCCTGGGCAATCAGTACGTTGCTGTCATCACTGGCATAATCATGCCAGGGTATTTCCATATGATTTTTTTCCATAATATCAATATATGAAGTAGTGGAAGATGCACTCTTATTCATAAATAATCGCCTCAGCTTTGGCAATATGCCGTTCCAGATTCTTTAAGAAGATGGAATTTGGAAGGAAAATGCCGATTTCATCATATTTTTCATCATGTTCCACAAGAGAATCCTGTCCGTAGAAGACAAATGCCATTGGAAGCTCTTTCTCTAATTTCAGTACAAGGTCGAAGATTGCAGAGTAGGCTTCCGCTTCGGTCTCCTTCTGTTTTATGGTATCCGGAAGCTCCCGGATGAGAAGCACCCCATGGCTGCGTTCTAAGACAAGCTGTCCAATGGTATCTTCACCGGTATAAGCGTGGCTGTACCGGTATGCCTGGGAAAAATACATATTCTTTGGTTCCCCTAAATCGCGGTAGCTCTCAAGAAAATGCTGATAATCCTTATTGTGAATATCGCCACAATACTTTGGCAGAAGTCTGCCGGTATCATCGGTCATAATTATCGGATTTTCTTTTCCATCTGCGTTGAAACGGTAGGGAATCAGATAGGAATTCCTCAGTAAATCGAATAGGGTATTCTGGCAGATAGCCATAAGAAATGCCGATAAATCTTTATTTTGATAAGCATCAAAAAGAGCTTCTGAAAAATCCTGTGAAGAAAGAGAAGAATCAAATTCATCATTACAGAATAAATAATTGCAAAAAGTTTCCTGAAGTCTTTCACAGGCCCATGGGTCATGCAAAATCTTTTCAAATAAAACGTCTGCTCTTTCTTCACGAGGGAAAAATGTTGAATTTTTCATAGAAAATATGCGCTTCCTTTCTGCTTTATAGCATTCGTAAAGAGCTGCCGGTGGCAGCTCCTTGTAGGGTTTGGGTGGAGAAATGTAAAGGGGTTGTTTCCCTTAATTTCGGCTTGATTATACTATTGCATTGGGAATAAGTAAAAGCTATAATTGATATAGCAGAAATAATAAATTGATATGGTGAAAACGTATGGATATAAATTTTGAATATTATAAGATTTTTTATTATGTGGCAAAATACAGTAATTTTACCAGGGCTGCCAATGCCCTTGGCAACAGTCAGCCTAATATCACAAGGGCAATGAACGGACTGGAGCAGCAGCTTCACTGTACGCTTTTTGTCAGGACGAACCGTGGGGTACAGCTGACACCGGAAGGGGAGAAACTGTATACCCATGTGTCGGCAGCCATGTCGCATCTTTGGGCGGCAGAAGAGGAACTGGCAGACAGCAGTGGACTTGCCCATGGAAGCATTTCCATTGGAGCCAGCGAGACTGCCCTTAACATATTTCTTTTGGATAAGCTGAAAGATTTCCATATGAAATATCCGGGAATCCGGTTGAAAATTTATAATCATTCAACACCTCAGGCAATTGAGGCAGTAAAGAGCGGACAGATAGATTTTGCAGTAGTGTCTGCACCGGCAGAAGTAGAGCAGCCACTAAAAAAAGTTAATCTGCGGACATTCCGGGAGGTACTGGTGGGTGGAACAACATTTACCGCACTGGGCAGTCAGGAGCTTTCCCTAAAGGATTTAAAGGATTATCCGTTAATCTGTCTGGGAAAAGAAACCATGACATTTCAGTTTTATAATAAGCTGTTTTTGTCTTATGGGCTGGCACTGGAGCCGGATACAGAGACAGCAACCACAGATCAGATACTGCCACTGGTAAAGAGTGAGCTTGGTCTGGCTTTCATCCCGGAACCGATGGCAAGAGAGGCCATCGAAAAACATGAAATCGTACAGATTTCTCTTTCGGAGACGATTCCAAAAAGAAATATCTGTATGGTATACGACAGTCAGCATCCTTTAAATGAGGCGGCGCGTCAGTTAAGAAAAGTCATTTTAGAAAGCAGGTGAGCATATGACACTTCAGCAGTTACGCTATATTACAACCGTGGCAGATACCGGAACCATCACGGAGGCGGCGAAGAAATTATACATTTCCCAGCCCAGCCTTACCAACGCCATCCATGAGCTGGAAAAGGAGATGGGCATTACCATTTTTAATCGGACAAATAAGGGAATCTTTATTTCCAGAGAAGGGGAAGAATTCTTAGGATATGCAAGACAGGTATTGGAGCAGACCACCATCTTAGAGGATAAATATAAGAAAAACGGTGGCGGAAAAAAGCAGTTTTGCGTATCAACCCAGCATTACTCTTTTGCGGTAAATGCCTTTGTGGATCTGGTAAAAAAATACGGGCAGGAGGAATATGATTTCAGCCTGCGGGAGACCCAGACCTATAAGTTAATCGAAGATGTAGCGCAAATGAGAAGTGAAATCGGAATCCTTTTCTTAAATGATTTCAATGAAAAAGTGATTATGAAAATATTGAAATCCTCCGATTTGGAATTTCATCTGTTATTTGTGGCAGAACCCCATGTTTTCATCAGCAGGCATCATCCGCTGGCGAAGAAGAAAATCATAACCAATGAGGAACTGGCAGATTATCCGTATCTTTCCTATGAACAGGGGGAACACAATTCCTTTTATTTCTCGGAAGAAATTTTCTCCTCTTTTGAGCGGAAGAAAAATATCCGCGTCAGTGACCGGGCGACCTTATTTAATCTTCTGATTGGTTTAAATGGTTACACAGTGTGCAGCGGAATCATTGACCAGAAATTAAATGGCGAAGATATTATCGCAGTGCCGCTGGCAGATGAAGGTGATATGAGAATCGGATATGTGACCCACCGGAAGGGAATGATAAGCCGGCTGGGGGAAACATACCTTGAGGCATTAAAGAAATATATTACAGGAGAACAAAGAATATGAGCCAAAGAAAGTAATTTTCCAATCAAAAAATGGACTGTCCATAGTTTAAAACTATGGACAACATTTATTTTTATGTATTTTTCAGAATGAGGAACTCCAATTATAATGAGGGAAATCAATTCACAGGAAATGGAGAAAATCAGAATGAAGAATTTAACAACACCGTTCCGGTACGATTATGTAGGAAGTTTTTTACGTCCGGAAAAATTAAAGAAAGCCCGTGCTGACTTTGAAGCAGGGAAAATTACCAGAGAGCAGTTAAAAGAGGTAGAGGATGTCTGTATTTTAGAACTGGTCGCAAAGATAAAGGAGCTTGGATACCATGTGATTACCGATGGGGAGTTTCGCAGAGCCACCTGGCATCTGGACTTTATGTGGGGATTCGATGGAATCGAGCATAAGAAGACTGTAGATGGAAATACAACCTTTGACGGCGAAGCAGCAATGATAGATGACACTTTCATGGTGGGAAAGATTTCCATAAAGAATCATCCATTCGTTGATCATTTCAAATTTGTAAAAGCACTGGAAGATGAGAATACCATAGCAAAGCAGACCGTTCCATCTCCAGCCCAGTTCTATGCTTATTTCACCGGCGCAGAGCTTTTGGATACAACCCTTGAAATTTATGGAACAGAAGAAGCTTTTGCAGAGGATGTCATCAGGGCATATGGAGAATTTATTGAGGAAATCTATGCAGCAGGCTGCAGAAATCTTCAGTTCGATGACTGTGTATGGGGTGGACTGGTAAATCCGAAGCTTGCCGTTGCACTGACCGGAAGAAGAGGCGAAGCATTGGAAGAATATAAGAAGGTTATTCTTGCATTAAATAATAAGGTAGTAGAAGAGGCACCGGCTGACCTGATCATCAACACCCATGTATGCCGTGGAAATTATCATTCTACTTTCTTCAGCTCCGGCGCATATGACGGAGTAGCAGATTTGTTATTCGGAGAGGAGAATGTCAATGCTTATTATCTGGAATATGATGATGAGCGTTCCGGTGGTTTCGCACCGCTGGCAAAAATAACCGGCAATAAGAAGGTGGTATTAGGACTTGTTACCACCAAGACACCGAAGTTTGAAAACAAGCAGTCAGTCATTGCAAGAATAAAAGAAGCGTCCAAATATGTTCCGTTGGAAAATCTCTATTTAAGTCCACAGTGTGGATTTGCCTCCTGCGAAATCGGTAACAAGCTTACGGAAGAAGAACAGTGGGCGAAACTGAAGCTTGTCAAGGAAATCGCAGAAGAGGTCTGGGAAGCTTAAAAAATCATTACTACAATTCCAAGAATTACCAGAATGACACCGGTAACCCGGTTCAGTGTCTTTGGGGTGGCCTTATTGGCAAAGACAGCGGCAATTCTTGCCCAGATTAAGGTAAATACAATGCACAGAACCCAGACGGTGATATCCGGCAGTCCGCCGATGGCAAAATGGGAAAAGGCACCGGTAAGTGCGGTAAAGGTCATAATAAATACACTGGTGCCAACAGCAGTTTTCAGTTCATATCCAAGTACAGAGGTCAGGATTAAAAGCATCATCATGCCGCCCCCGGCACCAACAAAGCCGCAGATAAAACCAATCAGCACACCGCAGATTACGGACTGGATGGCACGTTTCTTTGCAGAAACGGCGGACATGGATTCTTTCGTGGTCATAACCGGTTTTACGATAAATTTGATTCCTAACAGGAAGGTCATGAAAACGGAAAAGTTACCCATTGTGGCAGAAGGAACGAGGCTTGAAACATAGCTTCCTACTACGGTGAAAAGCAATACGCTGACCATCATAATCAGACCGTTTTTAATATCGAGGTTCTTATGCTTTCCATATGTATAGGCAGAAATGGCACTTGCCAAAACATCGGAAGAAAGCGCAATGCCGACTGCCATATATGGGTCAATGCCTAGAAAATGAATAAGCAGCGGACTGATGACAGCAGCGGCACTCATGCCGGCAAAACCGGTTCCAAGTCCGGCACCCATGCCCGCAAAAAATGTAACAAAAATCGTAGTTAATAAATCCATTTTAGGATACCTCCTCTAAAATCATATCCAGCGTTGCCTCCATCTGTGCCATTCCTTTAAAAAAGGCATTTTTCGTGGCATCATCCAGATCGGCAATCAGCCGGTCGGCAAAATCCTGCTGCAGAGATTGTCCCTTTTTTATAACAGAGGCAGCCTTTTTTGTACATAGAAGCTGTGTCTTCCGGCGGTCGCCGGCAACCTTTTTGCGGATGAGGTAACCGTCTTTCACCAGCCGGTCTACATTGACGGAGACCAGATTTGCCTTAATCTTTCGAACCTCAACAATATCTCTGGCAGTTGAATATTCCGGATTATTTCCTAAAAACATCAAAATATCAAAAGCAGTCTGCGGCAGATGCAGTGACTGGCACAAAGGCTTACATACCGCAGTGTAGGCAGCAGACATTTTTCTTGCAAATGCAATACCTGTATTCATATAAGAGTCCTCCTGATGAAAATACTTCAAAATGAAATAGTTCAAAAATGAAATAATTATTTTGATGGTATACTAGCACCGGAAGGAAAAAATGTAAAGTGAGCTGGAAAAAATTTTATAAAAAGTTTATGATATAGTGAGCCTGTTTACTTTTGGCGAACGGCGAATATTGATCATGGGCTGGTTTTGCACATGATATAATGAACGCAAGCGGGAAGAATGCGAGGAAATACAATGAATAAGCAGGAAATTTATGAATACCTGAGTCAACAGCATATCTGGTACGAAGTGACAGAGCATAAAGCTGTTTACAATATGGAAGATTTATCAGATGTGGAAATTCCTTATCCACAGGCAGATGCCAAGAATCTTTTTGTACGTGATAATAAGAAGCAGAATTATTATCTGATTACAGTGCGAGGGAACCAGAGGGTAGATTTAAAGGCATTTCGGAAGGCAAATGGAACGCGTCCGTTAAGTTTTGCCTCGGAAGAAGATTTAACTGAGAAAATGGGACTGCAGGCGGGTTCGGTAACGCCGCTTGGAGTACTCAACGATGAAACATGCAGCGTGAAGGTATTTGTGGATGCTTATTTTCTGGAAAATGATGCATTGATTGGAGTACATCCCAACGAGAATACCGCTACTATATGGATGAAGACAGAGGATTTGCTCCGTATCATCCGGGCACACGGAAATGAAGTCCATTGTGTGTCGATGTAGAGAAAATTATCCGGAGAAGCTAATGGCATGACAGTCTATGATAAAATGGCTGAAACGTAGTAAAATAGGGCTTTTGAACAATACATTATAATCTGATTCCGGCGTTTGCAAGCCAAGTGTTATACAACAATCATGCAATTATGCAATCACTTTATATTTTTTATATTCGTATTTTTATTCACGTGTTATGGAATACAAAAAGGATAGACAGTTCATGAACCATCTATCCTTAAAATGCGTATTCTATACGGTTTTAAGATTAACCAAAGTATCTCTTTAACAGACCCTCAAAAGCTTTTCCGTGTCTTGCCTCGTCTCTAGCCATCTCATGAACGGTATCATGGATTGCGTCGAGGTTAGCAGCTTTGGCACGTTTTGCAAGGTCAAATTTACCAGCAGTAGCACCATTTTCTGCATCTACACGCATTTCCAGGTTCTTCTTTGTGCTGTCGGTTACAACTTCACCAAGCAGTTCTGCGAATTTTGCTGCATGTTCAGCCTCTTCAAAAGCTGCCTTCTCCCAGTAAAGTCCGATTTCCGGATATCCTTCTCTATGTGCAACTCTTGCCATTGCAAGGTACATTCCAACCTCAGAACATTCTCCTTCGAAGTTTGCTCTTAAATCAGCAATGATATCTTCTGGAGCACCCTGTGCTACACCAACTACATGCTCAGCAGCCCATGTCTTATCACCTGTCTGTTCTTTGAATTTCTCAGCCGGAGCCTTACATACCGGGCAGAATTCCGGAGCACTTTCACCTTCATAAACATAACCACATACTGTACAAACAAATTTTTTCATTTTAAGATCTCCTTTTCTTTTTATAATTGTATTTATATATCAATAATAGTAATTGTTACTGATATTAAATTAGCATAATTATTTTTAAATGTCAACTGTTTTTTTTGAGATTTTCTGATTTCGTTTTTCTTTTTTATTTTCTGCAAAATTGGTTGATTTATCTGCCAGAGAACCGGATTTATCCAATAACTTTTTACATTCCGGACAAAGTCCGTAGAATCTGGTAATATGTCCCTCAATGAAACCGGAAAATTCTTCTGCAGCAATAACATTAATCAGATCAATGTTTTTCATTTTTAAATCGAGGACGGAATTACAGTTTGTACAGAAGAAGTGGTAATGAGGTTTCGGATTACCATCAAAGCGGTCCGGCCCATTTTCCGTTGAAATCTTTTGAATCTCGCCTAAATCTGCCAGAAGAGAGAGATTGCGGTATACCGTTCCCAGACTGATGTTGGGATATTCCTGCCGGATATCGGAATAAACTGTTTCGGCAGTCGGATGGTCGGTACGTCCCATCAGGTTATTCTTAATACTTTCCCGTTGTCGGCTAAATTTAATCATATATTCTCCTCAACAAATAATAATAATCGTTATTGATTTTAATATAATTCTTAAAAGGAACTTTGTCAAGGAGAAGTGTAAAGTAAAAATCTGCATGTATGGGAAGTATAGGCTAAAAATCTGCATGTATGGGAAGTATAGGCTAAAAATCTGCATGGAATCTTAGAAGATGGAATATGATATAAGGAACAAAAAGATATAGGAAGGAAAGGTTATGCCGCAGTTTAAACGGTTCGTTGCATATCTTTATTATTATGAAAATGATACAAAGGAATATCTTGCCGGATTTGCCAGAGTAGAAATGCGCGGAGACATCTGCAGATTAGAGATACATTTAAAAGGAACAGAATATGCGGGGCAGGAAGGAAAGGTAAGCCTTTTTATCCGTAGGGAAGGAAAAATTCTGGCTTTTCCGGTGGGTAATATGCGGCTGATGTCCCAAAGCTCAGATTATAGTGGAAGGATTTCTGATGGTGAGCTGGGCGATGAAACCTGTCATATACAGGATGTATGTGGAATACTGATTCAGCCGGCAGATGGTAATTTTTATGGCAGCCAGTGGGACAATGGGGAGATACATAAGGAAGAAATAGAAATGCAAGCAGCAGAAGAGCCGTCTCTTCAGACTGAGGAAGTGCCGATGCACCATATTTTTCCGGAACAGATAAGCATGGAAGAAGGAATCCAGGAAAGAAACACGCAGGAAAAAGGCACTGGGGAAAAAGAGGCTTCCATCTGGGAACACTGGGAGAATCTGAAGCAGAAAATGACGATTCTGCATCCTTTTGAAGGAGAGAATATAACCTGCGTTCATATGGAACTGCAGGATTTACGGGAACTGCCACAGAAATACTGGTATCTTGGGAATAACAGTTTTCTTCTGCATGGCTTCTTTAATTACCGGTATCTTTTCTTCGGAGAACAGGTGGCGCCGGAAGGACGAGAGCTGTTCTTGGCGGTGCCGGGGGTTTATCAGAAGCCGGAAAAAGTAATGGCGGCTATTTTTGGTTTTCCACAGTTCCGGACGGAAAAGCCGTGTCGGAAGTTAGAGGGGACTTTTGGCTACTGGTATCGCCGGATGGACGAATAAGGGCGAACCGGATATGGTCTTCCCATTTTCCCTGTATCAGGGCATATTCCCTGGCGACACCTTCCTGTTGGAAATTAAGGGATTCTAGCAGACGGATGGAAGCGGTATTTTCCGGCATGACGGCAGCTTCTATCCGGTGCAGATGAAATTCTTCAAACATAAGCTGAATACCAAAAGCAAGGGCTTCGCGGGCGTATCCTCTGTGCCAGTAAGCAGGGGAAAAGCGATAGCCGGTCTCACAGGAATAGTAAGTAGAACGGTTGATATTGCGGAAGCAGATGGTGCCTATGATTTCGTCCGGATTTTCCCTGCGGAATATATAGAAGCGGATGAAGCTGTGTTTTAAGGTGAGACTCAGCTCACAGTTCATCAGGGTCCGCTGGTAGGCCACCGTATAGAACTGCTCAGGGTGGATGGTTTCATATGGCTCAAAGACATTCCGGTTCTGCTTATAAAACTGAAGAACTGCAGGGGCATCATCTTCCCCTAACAATTTCAGGATTAAGCGGTCTGTTTCATAGATAAATTTCATGTTATTAACTCCTGCAGCTGGTATAAGAATACCTTTCTGTTATGCTCAAAATATGCTATTATTATAACAGAGAAAAGAGTAAAAGTCAGGAGTAAACATGGAACCGGAGATAAAATATATGAAAGCAGCCCTGCGGGAGGCAAGGAAAGCAGAAAAATTAGAGGAAGTTCCTATTGGCTGCGTGATTGTGCAGAATGATAAAATTATTGCCCGGGGCTATAACCGGCGCAATACCGATAAAAATACCCTTTCCCATGCGGAACTGACTGCCATTAAAAAGGCATCGAAGAAGACCGGGGACTGGAGGCTTGAGGACTGCGTGATGTATGTGACCTTAGAACCCTGCCAGATGTGTGCGGGAGCCATTGTACAGTCCCGTATGAAAAAGGTGGTAATCGGAACTATGAATCCCAAGGCTGGATGCGCCGGTTCAGTGATGAATCTTTTGCAGGTGGCAGCATTTAATCATCAGGTAGAGATAGAGCGGGGCGTATTGGAGGAAGAATGTTCAGACATGCTGTCGGAATTTTTCAGACGGTTGCGTGAGAAGAAGAAACAGCAGAAAATGAAGGCAAAACCTTGACAATCCGGCACAAAATAGGCTATAATTTAGATTCCGAGCAGCCGGGGTGGCAGCGGTGCCCTGTACCAGCAATCCGCTATAGCTGGGGTGATATCCTGTCTCGGGTTTGAAATTGTAAAGCAGCCCTGAATAAGTGGCGTTGATGTCTGGGTCTTACGCAACAGGAATCTGTGAACCGGGTCAGGTCAGGAATGAAGCAGCCCTAAGCGGAAGCTCCTGTGTGCCGTAAGGTCGCCTGGACTGAGTTGGCTGTTCAGGTAACGTTTGCAACGAGAATTCAAAACAGGATGCTCGGTTTTTAATGCAAAAAATTAGAAATTATAATATAATAAAGATAAGGGTTCTTCATAAGAAAGTCGGAGAGAAGAAAATTTAATATAATAAAGGAGATAAAGATGAAGAAGTACGGTTTTGGCGTAGATATTGGTGGAACCACCTGTAAGATCGGATTATTTGAGACCAGCGGGAAAATGCTGAATAAGTGGGAAATCCCAACCAACAAGGCAGATAATGGCGGACATATTTTAGATGATGTGGCAGCATCCATTGACGAGAAAATGAAATCAGCATCCATTGCAAAAGAAGATGTGGAAGGAATCGGCGTAGGTGTTCCTGGTCCTGTATTAGAAGATGGCTCTGTTTCCGTATGTGTAAACCTCGGATGGGGACAGGTTCAGGTTGCCGATGAATTAAGCAGTAAGACAGGTCTTCCGGTTAAAGTAGGAAATGATGCGAATGTAGCAGCCCTTGGCGAGATGTGGCAGGGCGGTGGAAAAGGCTACACCGGAGTCGTTATGGTTACGCTTGGAACCGGTGTTGGCGGCGGAATTATTCACAATGGTAAAATTATTCCGGGCGCAAACGGAGCAGGCGGCGAAATTGGACATATTACCGTTAATACAGAGGAAAAAGATACCTGCGGATGTGGCAGACATGGCTGCTTAGAGCAGTACGCATCAGCTACCGGAATCGTCCGCATGGCGAAGAAACTTCTGGCTGAGAAAGATGATGAGTCTTCCTTACGCGGATTTGAACCGCTGACAGCAAAGGATATCTTTGATGAGGCAAAAAAAGGAGATGCTCTGGCATTAGAGGCGGTAGAAATCTTAGGCGAGACACTTGGTATGGCGTTATCTAATATTGCCTGTGTCGTTAATCCACAGGTATTCGTAATCGGTGGCGGCGTATCCAGGGCAGGAGATATTTTAATTGATACCGTAGCAAAACATTTCAAAGAGCATGCATTTGCATCCTGCAAGGACACCAAGTTTGCATTGGCATCCCTTGGAAATGATGCCGGAATGTACGGCTGCGTGCAGATGATATTAGACTAAGAATCAGATGAATCGAGAAACATGCTTTGCAAGATTCTTTCGTAAGTAAGTGAAAAGCCTCCGTCCTGGGACGGAGGCTTTTCTTGATTTATTGCGAGGACCAAAGGGCTCTCTGGAATCTTAAAAAAGACACAAAGTCCAGTAAAAAGAAAGGGAGACTAAATAATTAAAAGATGATTAAATAATCATAATACGCGTTCTAATTCGTATTTCTTATTCAACAGAAGTACATCAGCCATTGCACCCGGGGTCAGACTGCCGATGGTTTTCTCCATTCCAATGCTCTTGGCAGGGTTGCAAAACGGCCTTTTTTGTATACAGTTTGTCCGCCAGGTTCATAAGTACCATCTGCCATTCCGGTTGCACGCATGGCATCGCTGATTAAGATGACGCGGTCATCTCCAAATATGCGGAAAACGCTGCGGATAACGGCTGGATGGATGTGGATGCCATCACAGATAATTTCCACCATTGCATGTGGGGCATCAGCAGCGGTACCCACAATACCCGGGTCACGGTGGTGGAATGCCGGCATGGCGTTGAACAGATGAGTTGCATGGCTGGCACCTGCTGCGAAGGCCTTTGAGGCAATTTCATAAGAAGCAGTAGAGTGTCCAAGAGAAATAGTAACTTCATCATGGAATTTTTCGATAAATTTGTCTGCTCCCGGAAGTTCCGGAGCGATGGTGATTAACTTTATTTTGCCACTGAAAACTTCTAACAAGCGGCAAAATGCGTCTATACTAGGGCTACAGAGGTAACTTTCTTTCTGGGCACCCTTCTTTGCCGGGGAAAGGAAAGGACCTTCCATATGAATACCGGCTACATAGGAATGGTTTCTGTCATCCGGTACACCGGAAACAGTTTCGAAGATTTCCATAAGCTGGTTTTCCGGTAAAGTCATGGATGTTGCACAGAAGGATGTAACACCGCAGGAATACAGGTAAGCTGCAATATCGGAAAGTCCGTCTGTATTTGCGTCACAGAAATCATGACCCTTTGCACCATGGATATGCACATCAACCAGTCCCGGAATCACATAATTGCCGTTTGCATCCAGAATTTCCTCATGTTCGGAAACGGGTTTGTCTACGATTGTATGTGTAACATCATCGATATATAAGTCTTTTTCGTGGAAAGCGAAGTCATCACCCCATACAAGACCGTTTCGGATAATCATTCGAATACCCCCTTAAATCAGTTTGTTTTTAATAATCAGTGAAAGAGCTGCTTCATCAGCAACGATGGATACGTTGTTATGTAACTGCAGGATAGAAGCTGGAACAGTCGGAGTGATTGGACCAAACAGGGCCTGATACTTCATTATAATCCTTTGCTTTATAAATACGCATGGTACCCCTCCTTAAAAGGCAATTTCTATATTGTTTAGTCTGATTATATAATCGGAAAAATGAAAATGCTATAAAATAGACAAAATAGCCGCTCAATAGAAATATGCAGTGGCAAATATATCTTAAATAGAAATCATAACAAGCTAACACATTACTATATCAAATATGATTAAATCATAATTTAACACAGATTAAAACAGGATTAAACCAGTTTATGAAAAAATTTAAGAAATCTTAAATTGACCCGCTGTGGGGGCTGCTTTACAATGAAAATAGATTGTAAGCAATTACGGAAAACATAAGAAACAACGGAGAAAAACATTGTCTACAAGAAGAGAAAGAGAACGAAGAAAGAAATTAAGGAGAATAAGAAATGCAATTTCAGCAGCTTTTTGTGTACTGGTATTGCTGTTAGTGCTGGGAATCGTAAACCTTCTGACCGGTGTTTTGGAAAAACATCTTCCTATTATAGATGGGAATGGAGACTATACCATCAGTATACTGGAAAAGCTGTCCGGAGATAAAGAGGAGAAGGAACCGGATAAGAAGGGACTGACGGTGTGCATTGATGCGGGACACGGCGGAAAGGACAATGGTTCTGACTATAAGAACCGCTATGAGAAAGATGATACTCTTGCCATGGCACTTGCCGTACAGAGTTATTTGCAGGAAAAAGATGTGAATGTCATCATGACACGAAGTGATGATACCTTCTTAAAACTGTCAGAGAGATGTGATATAGCAAATGAAGCGGAAGCAGATTATTATGTATCCCTGCACCGGAATACCGGAGAGGGATATGGAGTAGAGACATGGGTATACAGTGGAGCCAATGAAGAGACCATGGGACTTGCCGGAAATATCCAGCAGGGGTTAGCCGGAGTCGGTGTACAGCGCGACCGTGATGTGAAAAAGGGAACCCAGAAGAGCAGTTCAAAGGATTATTATGTAAACAGCCATTCCCATATGCCGTCCTGTATCGTTGAAATGGGATTTATGAATAATGCCAAAGACAATCAGCTTTTTGATGATAATAAGGAAGCATATGCGGCGGCTATTGGAGATGCCATTATTGCTACTTATAAGACTTACCATGGTGACGGAACAGGTGGAAATACAGAAGCAGATACGTCCATCGGAGATACTACAACAGGTGATACAGACACAGATGGAACCTCCGGCAGCACAGAAGACAGTACCGCCACAGAAGATACGAAAAACGTTGGAGAAGTTATTACCAACCAGCAGATTGCCAATGTGGAAGCTTTGGATGGAACCTGTCAGAACTGGGGGCAGGGCGTGAATTTTGATGAAGAGAACCGGCCGATTGGAGCTGTTTCTTATCAGGAAAAATACGGAGACTATCAGGCGAATTTTATCGGAGCAGATGAAAAGAAGATTTATCTGACCTTTGACGAAGGCTACGAATATGGCTGTACGCCGCAAATCTTAGATACTTTAAAGGAAAAGGGCGTAAAGGCAACCTTTTTTGTGACAGAGCCATATGCCAAGGCACAGCCAGAGCTGGTACAGCGGATGATTGACGAGGGACATGAGATTGGTAATCACAGCGTGACCCATCCGTCCGAGGGCCTTCCATCCCAGAGTTTGGAGCAGCAGAAAAATGAAGTCATGGAGAACCACCAGTATATTAAGGATAATTTTGGCTATGATATGCACCTGTTCCGGTTCCCGGCGGGTAAATTCAGTGACCAGTCCTTAGCAGTGGTCAATAACTGCAACTACAAGAGCGTGTTCTGGAGCTTTGCATACAAGGACTATGATGTCAATAACCAGCCAGGCGAGTCAGAAGCGTTACAGAAATTAAAAGACCGGATGCATCCGGGAGCAATTTATCTTTTACATGCGGAGTCTACCACCAATACAGCCATTCTTGGAAGATTTATTGATGCGGCGCAGGCAGCAGGCTACGAAGTGGTGGCATTTCAGTAAGACGCAGATACAAGGAGAAGTCCGGTGGAAAAATATGCAATATTAATCTTACCAATTACATTAAGCATCATTATACTAGTAGCTGGAAGTATTGCATTTTATATGCCCTTGAGGTGGGAGGAACGGCAGAGAGAAAGATATCCTACCTACCGGGGAAAGAAAGCAGAGCAATCAGAGGAGCACTGGTACAGGGCACAGAAACTATATGGAAAATGTCTTTTGGTGTCAGGAAGTATCGACCTTCTGCTGGCATATCCGCTGACCAGGTGTTTTTATTGGTTCGTGGAAGCTTTCTGGCATAGCGAAGATGCAACACTTCCGGCTGTTTTGATATTGTGCGTTCCGAGTTTTGGGTTTATACTCAGTGCATACCTGATAACAGGAAGCAGAATGAAAAGAGAAATAAGATTTTCGGGTAGTTGTGAGGACAGAAAATGCGGATACAAAAGAGAAAAATAATATTGCCAGTCATGGTATTACTGCTTGGGATGACTGCTTTGGGAGCTGTATTATATGGAGTAGGAAATATACAGAGGAACCATAGCAGAAAAATGGCGAACCTGAATGCAATGATATATTCTGAGCGGATAAAGTCTGATATTATGCAGGAAGTTGGAGCTACAAATGCTTTAAAGCAGCTTCTGGTCAGTGAAAATGGCAGGATTAATAAATTTTCAGAGGTGGCAGAGGATATGATGACGGATTCCATCCAGAGTATCCAGCTTGCACCGGATGGTGTAGTAACAGAGATATATCCGGAAGATGGCAATGAAGCCGGAAAAATCGACTTGCTCAATGATGCAGACAGGGGAGAAATTTCCCGTTATGCCAGAGATAACCATATTGAAATTATGCAGGGACCGTTTCAATTAGAGCAGGGTGGATATGGAATGGCAATACGAAATCCGATATACCTGATAAATGAAAACGGAGAAGAAGAATTCTGGGGATTTGCCATTGTAATTATCCGTGTACCGGCTATTTTTTCAGATTCATTAAAAGCACTTTCGGATTTTGACTATGATTATACGTTATCAAAGACCGTTTCTCCATGGGATACAACATATGAAGAAGTATATAGCTCAGGAGCAATTCTGACAAATCCGGTTGCTTATGAATTTGAAGCAGCTGGAAACCGGTGGAAACTGGAAATCATGCCGAAGACAGGCTGGTCGAATCATGAGCACCTTTATGGAATGCTGGCTGGCGGACTGTTGATTGTTCTGCTGCTGACGGGACTTGTCTCTATGATTTTGGCTTTGGATGAGCATAAAAATAGATTTAAAAAGCTGGCTGTAACCGATGTATTGACCAGAATCAATAACAGGCATGGATTTGAGGAGCAGGTAAGACAGTATTTGAAAAAGTATCCGGAAGCTTCCTGCGTGGCAGCGCAGTTTGACATTGATGATTTCAAATTCATTAATGACATGTATGGACATGAATCCGGAGACAGGGCATTACAGATATTAGCCGAAAGCATGCGGAAATCGTTCCCGGAACATGCTGTGCTTGGACGGAAAGGAGGGGATGAATTCTGCATTTTCTTAGATAATTGCACCGGTGAAGAAGTAAGGGAGAAACTGGAACAGTTTACAAAAAAGAAGCGTTCTTTCTGGTATGAAGGTGAAAAAGTGACATATACTATTTCCCTGGGATATGCAGAGTATCCGTTACAGGGAAAAAACTATTCACGGTTGATGCGCTGTGCAGATGCAGCACTTTATGAAGTAAAGCTTGACGGGAAAAATGGTTGTATTCAGTACCGGGAAGGAATTGGCCTTGAAATCAGAAAGCAGCTTGGATTTGCATTGAAGGATGTTTCAGAAAATCTTCCGGGAGCATTTATTATTTATAAAGCAGATAAAGAAAATGATGAAATTCTTTTTGCGAACCATGAGATGATCCGTCTCACCGGATGCAGGAACATGGCAGAACTGCAGGAGTATACAAAAGGAAGCTTCCGTAACCTGATTGAAGAAGAAGAAAGGGAGCAGGTTGAAGAAAGTATCTGGCAGCAGATAGGAGAAGGACATTCCAATGATTATGTACACTTCCATCTGAAAAAAGCAGATGGAACCTCAATGAGGGTGCTTGACCATGGCAGAATTGTGGAAAATGGACGATACGGCAGAGTGTTCTATGTACTGATGGTGGACTGGAATTCTACAAAGCGGCATTACAGAGATGCATTTTAGAGACTGTAAAACATGATAAAAAAGAAAGAGGTATAGGATGATGAAGAAAAAATTAATCGCAATTGTAATGGGAATGGTATTTTGGGCTGGATTATTTGGAGGATGTGGCCAGACAGAGGTGAAGCAGGATAATGCAATCACAAATAGCAGCGAAGAGGGAAAAGAAGAAGGAACAGCAGAAGAAAAAGAATTAACAGGAACCATTGATGAGATAAAGGATTTTATGTTTGTTGTGACAGATGAGAATGATACGCCATATAGTTTTACTTTTGAAGAAAAACCGGAGGGATTGGAAAATGTCAGCAATGGAGATACTGTAACGGTAAAATATACAGGAACAATTTCTGAGGTAGATCCGTTTGAGGGAGAGGTATTATCTGTTGAAAAGGCAAAATAAAATCAAAATAACAATGAGATTGTCAGCAGCAATGGTATTCCTGTCCATGCTGCTGTGTGCCTGTACAGAAGCATCACAGAATCAGGAGCTGCCGGCTGCAACATATATGGGAGGAAAAGACACCATTGCCGGGATTTGTGAAGAACTGGAATCAGCAGGAGCTTCCCATGTAGATACATTTCGGGAATGGACGACTGATTTCGCGGATACTGCCGGAAAAAATGCCGGACTGGAGGATAGCTGGTCAGATCCCGGAAAAATGAAAGCAGATATTGGAAAATGTATGGATGGCTGGGAACAGAACCATGACTATTCGGATGCTGATTGCAGAATGACAGCGTTTCTTCTGCTGGATGGTGTGCTCCGTGCAGAATCGACAGAAGACAGCTATGAGGGTACCTACTTAATGTTTGATACAGAAGCAATAGATAATGTGGACAGGTATGAAAGCATAAAAGAGAATAAAAATATGTTCACCACACTCTATGGAGAAAAAAGTGTAACAGATGGCAGTCACCCGGAAAATACATTTTCCGATAGCTGGAAACATTATGGATTTCAAGTGGATAGTGACAGGCTCTCTCTTCTTAGCATAGTAATATATGACCCATACTCGGATGTTGTTTTTGTGGGGCATACCGGTGTTCTGATAAAGTACAGTGACTATTATTTGTTTATAGAAAAAATCGCTTTTGAACAGCCGTATCAGGCAACAAAGGTGCATAATATGGATGAATTGCTCGATATTATGTCACTAAGACCGGAATATTTTGGAGAAGAGGGTGAAGCAGGTCCCTTTGTTTATTGTAATGGAGAATATCTCGGAACATTAAAGAAAAATATTTAAAAAAGTAAATATTTTACAACTTATGTTGAACCGGAGTAAAAATCAGATAGATGTAATTGGCAAAAAACCGCCGCCTCATCGTTCGGAAAAGGACGATGGGCGGCGGATATCATATAACCAGAATGACTGCAATGGAACTGCAGCCACAGGGGCGTTTTATTTATTGGCACCGTCAGCATCAATTACAGATTGAATCTGTTTCATCAGGGTATCATAGTTGTCCTGATTATCAATTCCACCGAGCATCGGATCGCCCACAATATTACCATTTCTATCGACTAAAATTGTGGTAGGGAATGCCATAATATCAGAGGCATATTTACCTGCATCAGAAGCAGAGTCAATAGAAAGATTGCGGTATGCTGCCCCCTGGCTTTCCAGAACAGCTGCAGCTTCTTTGATGGCATCTTCGTTTCCATCAAAGGTTTCTGTATTGATTCCAATTACCTCTCCTCCCATGGATTTGATTGTATCATTTAATTCATTAAGTTTTGACAGCTCGGCAACACAAGGCTTACAGCCGGTAAACCAGAAATTAACGACAGTTACTGCATTTCCGGAAAACAGGCTTTCGTCAACAGAATTACCATCATAATCCTGACCGGAGAAATTCCTGAAAGGAGAGGTATCGTCAGAATTATCCTTCTGGGAGGCATTGTCAGATGCTGTATTGTCCTTTTCGATTGCTGCTATCTGTTCCTCGATTTTTCGAATCGTTTCAATATCATCTGTAAGAGTTTTTAATTCATCTTCTGTAAATGAGTCTTTATTTGATTCGACGGTGGCAGCCAGATAGTCGGCGTAATTTCCGCTTGGATCAGCAGTGCTTTTATTCATCATGCCAAATGCTTTGTTCCATACATCTTCATGCTCGGCAAAGAGCTGATTCTCCTGCTGATATAAATCATCCAGCGTAGTGTTGGAACTGCCGGAAGCTTCAGAGCCGGCTTCGGTCTGGGTATCGCGGGAAGCTTCTGTGTTTGAAGTTCCTTTTCCGCTGCAGGCTGTAAACAATAATGCTGTACAGAGGGTAAAAATAGAAATAACGGTTCTTTTTGTTTTCATGAATAATTTCTCCTTTGAATAATTGGTAATAAAATTAATGGTTACTTTTTTGAATATTGTGGTCTGCGGATGCTCTTTTTTTACATGGCATGCCCATAAACTGATAGTGGATGGCATCTTTAGGGCAGGCTTTTATACATGCTCCGCATCGTATGCATTCCGGATGATCCGGGGTCTTGAGCACATCAACATCCATTTTACAGGCATTGGAACACTGACCGCATCCGACACATTTACTGTTTTCAACCTTAATTTTAAGAAAGCTGACCTTGTTAAACAGTGAGTAGATTGCCCCGAGAGGACAAATCCATTTGCAGAAAGGTCTGTAAAACAAAATACTTAACACAACAACTGTAATTAAAATAAGGCATTTAAAAGAAAAAAGCTTTCCCAGTGCAGATCGTATGGCAGCATTTCCAAGTGAAAGAGGTATAGCCCCTTCCAGAACACCTTGAGGACAAATGTATTTGCAGAAGAACGGATCCCCCATTCCAATCGAGTTCGTTACAAACATTGGCAGAAGTATAACGAAAACAATAAGGATAAGATATTTCAGGTATCTTAGTGGCTTCAGCCGGGCTGTAGAAAATTTTTTCCCGGGAATTTTATGGATTAAATCCTGAAACCATCCAAACGGACACAAAAAACCACATATAAATCGTCCAAGAGTCACACCGAGTAAAATAAAAAATCCTGTTATGTAGTATGAAAATTTAAATCGCGATGAACCGACAACCGCCTGAAAAGCTCCGATGGGACAGGCTCCGGATGCTGCAGGACAGGAATAACAGTTTAATCCAGGTACACATACCGTTTTGGCACTGCCCTGATATATTTTACCCTTGAATAAATTGGGAATATGAATATTAGTAAGCAGCGTGGCAGCTGCCTGTATCCATCCGCGTATTCCGGCAGCTCTTTTTGATATTATTTTTTTATTCTTATCCAATTCCGACACACTCCAGACATAATTTTATCGCTTTGCCAAGTACGGCAGCTGCTTCACCTCTGATTGCACCATAGCTGACCATAGTGATACCGGTGATAAGCAAGGCAATTTGAGATATTTTTTGACACTTCAAGATATTGTTGCTCCTTTCATTTGTTGAATTTATTGACCTGCTGACCTGGGTATTATACAATAGCAGTTGTAAAATTTTTGTTAAGAAACAGGTGAAAGCTCTTGAGATTATTAATAGTTGAAGATGAGAAACAAATATGTGACACAATTGCAAAAAGTCTGTATGATGCCGGTTACGAGGTGGATACCTGCTATGATGGGGAAGAGGCACTGGAATGCATTCTGGCGGAGGATTATGATTTGATTGTTCTGGATCTGAATCTGCCGGGTATGGATGGAATGGACATTTTAAGGGAACTTAGACAGAAAAATGAGGAGACGAAGGTCCTGATATTATCTGCAAGAGGACAGATTGCCGATAAGGTTGAGGGACTGGATGCAGGTGCAAACGATTATATGGAAAAACCGTTTCATTTGCAGGAACTTGAGGCACGTATCAGAAGCCTGACAAGAAGAAAATTTGTGCAGAAGGATATATGCCTGGAAAGTGGTGAAATTAAGTTCAATACGATAAGACGCGAGGCATATGCAAAAGGGAAAATGGTTCCCCTGACAAGAAAAGAAAATGGTATTCTGGAATACCTTCTTCTTAATCTTGGCAGACCGGTCAGCCAGGAGGAACTGATAGAGCATGTCTGGGATGCATCCGTGGATAGCTTTAGCGGCTCCATCAGAGTGCATATGTCGTCACTCAGAAGAAAACTAAAGTCCGTGCTTGGATATGATCCGGTTTTGAACAAGGTGGGAGAGGGGTATAAAATACGAGAGGAGTCCGATAAATGAGAAGAATGTCGCTGCAGTGGAGGCTTACCTGTATCATTACATTATATATTGCGGTAATATGTGGATGCCTGACTATGCTGGTCTATAAAAACGGTGTGTATTATATGGATTCCCTGCAGGAGACTGTTGATGCACAGGGAGATGGGAATGGAAATGAATCAGACGAAATATATATCAGTATTCCGGAAGACAAGTGGGACGAATTTGCAAATGATTTTTCGGTCCAGGTATATAACAATAAGACGGATTACAAAAAAAGCAGCCTGATAATTTCAGCTTTATTGGCACTTCTTGGTGGAGTGGCTACATATTTTATAAGTGGGCGTGCCCTCAGACCGATTAGAGAGTTTTCGGATAAAATCGAAGAAGTACAGGCACAGAATCTGGCAGATTCACGGATAGAAGAGAATCAGGTGAAAGAACTGAACCAGCTTAGTGCTTCATATAACAAAATGCTTGAACGCCTTTCGGATGCCTTTGAGATACAAAGACAATTTACCGCAAATGCAGCACATGAGCTTCGAACCCCGCTGTCTTTAATGCAGGTACAGCTTGATTTATATAATTCCGCCAGACATCCGGGCAATGATACAGATACTTTACAGACGATAAAGATGGTTACGGAACAGAATGACAGGCTCAGCAGGATGGTAAAGACACTTCTTGACATGAGCGAACTTCAGACGGTGGGGAGAGATGAGAAAATTGCAGTTGACGCTCTCATTGATGAAGTGCTGGCAGATTTGGAACCTCTTGCACAGGAAAAAAATATAAAGCTTGCTGGAAAATGCAAGAATACAACAATGGTCGGAAGTGATATTCTTATTTACAGGCTGGTATATAATCTTGTTGAAAATGCAATAAAATATAATCATTCAGGTGGACAGGTTACAGTTACTGCGTATCAGAAGGAAAAGCATGTTTATCTGTCAGTAGAGGATACAGGAAGTGGAATCCCGGAGGAACTACGGGAGCGCGTGTTTGAACCATTCTTCCGTGTGGATAAATCCAGAAGCAGGGAACTGGGGGGCGTAGGTCTGGGACTTGCTTTGGTTCATGAAATTGTGAGAGTGCATGATGGCAGTATAACAGTTAAGGCCAGTCCGTCTGGCGGGACGATTTTTGATGTGATTTTTTAAAGAGAATATATCTGATGTGCTTTTGAACAGCCAGGAATGGGAGGAAAGAAAATGCCGGAACGAAAAATAGTCCGTACAGCCAATGAAGATTTACCGGTAATTAAGGAAATGAATGCAGCCAGTAAAATGAAACTGGAAAAAAGAATGATAAACCTGTCCTTTATTGGAAGCGTACTCTTTGTAGTAGCAGAAGGAGTTATGGCATATATCAGTCATTCCCATGCAATATTGATGGACTGCGTATTTGATGTGACAGATTTAATAATGATAGGACCGTTTCTGGTGCTGGTGCCACTGTTATACCGGCCGGTAACGGAACGCAGACCATATGGATTTTCCCAGGTAGAATCGTTATTTCTGGTAATCAAGTACAGTGTGCTTTTAGTAGTTACCATCCAGCTTTTAATTGACAGTGTTCAAAGCATTCTGCATGGTGGACATATGGTAAATGCCAGTCAGCTTGCAGGCTTTGAGTTTGGTGTATTTGCCGGCTGCCTTGTCATTTATTTCCTGCTTCATTATTTCAGTAAACGGTATGCATCCGTAGTGGTAAAAGCGGAAATGTATAACTGGAAACTGGATGTAGTCAGCAGTTTTGGCGTATCCGCCGCATTCTTCGGACAGTTCCTGCTGCAGAAGACACCGTACGAATGGCTGACACCGTACATAGACCCGGTAGTAGCAATTGTGATGGCATTAATCTTAATTGTAGAACCGGTGAAAATGATATTGCATGGACTCAGGGAGCTGGTGCTCTTTGCACCGGAGCAGGAAGTGATGGACCAGATACGTTCCATTGCAGAACAATACATGCAGACCTGTTCCTATACGATAGAATTTTTGGATGTCATCCAGACCGGACGAAAAACCTGGGTGGAAATATACATAGACAGTCCCAATGATATTATTACAATGCAGTCCCTCACCAGAATCAGAAATGGAATCCGGGAGGAATTAAAGAAATACTTTGATCAGATTTATGTGGAACTGATACCGGATTTGCCGGAGTAAAAATAATACCGGACACAGGTGCCGGAGTGTATAAAAAGTGCCGATGGAATATTCCACCGGCACTTTTTATGAAACGGAGATGGCGGGATTCGAACCCGCGTGCCCCGGAGGGCTAACGCATTTCGAGTGCGCCCCGTTATGACCACTTCGATACATCTCCAGATAAAAAAGAGTGCATACACTTTGTTGGATTCGTGTGGTAAAGTGTTTTGCACAATAACACATATATCATACAATATTTTCCTGCCGGATGCAAGCAGATTTCATTGACAGACTTGGAAAATACCCGTATAATATTATTTATATTGGTTATAGTGACCATAACTAGGAGGATTAGACAAATGAATAATGAAAAAGAGTTCAAGCCGTATATTCCGGCAGACAAAGTTTTGCCGGAACTTACGCCAGTCTCTATTATTCTGGGTATTCTGCTTGCTGTAGTTTTCGGTGGGGCAAACGCATACTTAGGACTTAGAGTAGGAATGACAGTGTCGGCATCCATACCGGCAGCGGTAATTTCCATGGGAATTATCCGCGTAATTTTAAGAAGGGACTCCATTCTGGAGAATAACATGGTACAGACCATCGGTTCTGCCGGAGAGTCTCTTGCAGCAGGAGCAATCTTTACACTCCCGGCTCTGTTCATGTGGGCAGAGGAAGGTGGTACAAGCATGCCATCTTTAGTGGAAATCGCATTGATTGCATTAATCGGTGGTGTCATCGGAGTTATGTTCATGATTCCACTTCGTAGTGCATTAATCGTACAGGAGCATGGAAAGCTTCCTTATCCGGAAGGAAAAGCCTGTGCAGAAGTACTGGTAGCCGGAGAAGAAGGCGGAGCAAAAGCAAGTACCGTATTTGCCGGTCTGGGAATTGCAGCAGCATACAAATTCATCACAGATGGTTTGAAAGTATTCCCGAGTGAAGTGACTTATGAAATCAAATCTTACAAGGGTTCCGGAGTCGGAATGGATGTACTTCCGGCACTTCTTGGAGTTGGTTATATCTGTGGAGCCAGAGTATCTTCCTACATTTTTGCGGGTGGAGTAATCGGCTGGTTCGTACTGATGCCGTTAATCGCACTCTTTGGTGCAGACCTTACCATTTTCCCGGCAAGCGTTCCGGTATCTGAACTTGGCGCATCAGGAATCTGGTCAAACTATATCCGTTACATTGGAGCAGGAGCAGTTGCAGCAGGCGGAATCATCAGCCTGGTAAAGAATCTGCCACTTATCGCAAAGACCTTCCGTCAGGCATTAAAGAGCTACGGAAGCAAAGGAAATGGCGACAACAGCCGTCTCAATAAAGATATTCCAATAAATATCGTAATTCTTACGATTGGAATCATGGCTATTATCATGTGGCTGGTTCCGGCAGTTCCGGTAAGCCTTCTTGGAGCAATTATTATCGTAATCTTTGGATTCTTCTTTGCAACCGTATCATCCAGAATGGTTGGTATCGTAGGAAGTTCTAATAACCCGGTATCCGGAATGGCAATTGCAACACTGCTTATCACAACTATGATTTTAAAAGCAACCGGAACCATCGGAATGCCTGGAATGGTAGCTTCTATTGCAATCGGTTCTGTCATCTGTATCATCGCAGCAATCGCCGGAGATACATCACAGGATTTAAAGACCGGTTATCTGGTAGGAGCAACACCTTGGAAACAGCAGGTTGGTGAAATCATCGGTGTAGCAGCATCTGCTATTGCAATCGGTGGAGTATTATATCTGTTAAATGCAGCATGGAGCTATGGTTCCTCAGCAATCCCTGCACCGCAGGCAACCTTGATGAAGATGGTAGTAGAAGGAGTTATGGGCGGAAACCTTCCTTGGGTACTGGTATTTGCAGGTGTTGGTATTGCAGTAGTAGTAGAAATCCTTGGAATTCCGGTATTGCCATTTGCAGTAGGTCTTTACCTTCCGATTTACTTAAGCACACCGATGATTGTTGGTGGATTAATCCGCTTATACTTCGATAAGAAGAAGGGTGAATCTGAAGAAGAGAAGAAACGAAAAGTGGAAAATGGAGTGCTTTATTCATCCGGTCTGATTGCTGGAGAGGGTCTGGTAGGAATACTCCTTGCAGTCTGCGCAGTCATTCCATTCAAGGGAGAGACCTTTGCAGATGCATTTAACTTATCTGCAATATTCGGTTTCAGCTTAGGAAACATTGGCGGACTGGTATTCTTTGCATTACTTGCCGTAACTTTAATCCTTTTCATCCGTGGAAAGAAGAAAAAAGAAAATTAAAAACAGAATAAAGTAGTTCTTACATCTGCCGTCTTGCGAAAAGGCGGCAGATGTTTTATACTGCTAGCGAAGATAATAGGAGGCAATATGGCAAAGAAAAAAGACAATTATTTAGATTATATCCCACGTCCGAATACATTATTTGAATGTAATAAGAACAAAGATGGCAAAATAGAAATAAAAATGCATAACAAAGGTGTGTTTAACAAAATCGCACAGGTGTTATTTAAGAAACCGAAATACAGCTATATCGAGCTGGATGAATTCGGCAGCTTCGTGTGGGAGCAGATGGATGGAAAGAAAACCATCTATGAGATTGGTACACTGGTAAAAGAAAGATTCGGTGACAAGGCAGAACCTCTTTACGAGAGACTGTCCCAGTATATCAAGATTTTGCATAACAACCATTTTATCGTATATGAGAATAAATTAAGAAAGAAGGAATCATAATGAGCGCATTAGCAGGCTTAGAACCAAAAGAGGTATTTCATTATTTTGAAGAAATCAGCAATATTCCCCGTCCATCCTATAAAGAGGAGAAAATCAGCAATTATCTGGTAAACTTCGCAAAGGAACGGAACTTAGAATATTATCAGGATGAAGTAAAAAATGTCATTATCATCAAAGAGGCAGCACCGGGCTATGAAGACGTTGCACCACTGATGATTCAGGGACATATGGACATGGTGTGCGAGAAAGAACCGGGCAGCACCATTGATTTTGAAAATGACGGACTGACACTGGAAGTAAACGGAGATTATATCAGTGCAAAAGGAACAACCCTTGGCGGCGACGATGGAATTGCAGTTGCATACGCACTGGCAATCTTAGACTCTGACAGTATTGCGCATCCGCGTATCGAATTTATCTGTACCGTGTCCGAAGAGGTTGGCATGGAAGGTGCCGTAGCACTGGATGTTTCCCACTTGAAAGCAAAGAAGCTTCTGAACCTGGATTCTGAAAATGAAGGAATCATGCTGGTAAGCTGTGCCGGTGGATGCAGCACCGTATGTGAGCTTCCGGCGGAATGGGAAAAGAGCGCAGGAAATCTTGTTTCTATTCATGTGGCAGGCTTAAAGGGCGGACATTCCGGCGTGGAAATTGACAAAGGAAGAGCCAACTCCAACATTTTACTGGGAAGAATTCTTTTGGAATTAAAAGATGAATATCATTATCAGATAGCAGCATTATCCGGCGGAAATAAGCAGAATGCCATTCCAAGAGAAAGTGCAGCAGAGCTTATGGTACAGGAAGATGCCACACAGCTTGTCCATAAAATAGAAGAAATTGCAGAGAAAATCACCCATGAATTTTCCACCAGTGATCCGGATATTCAGATATCCGTAGCAGTAGAAGAAAACTGTGAGAAGGAAGTATTAACAGAAGCTGCGGCAAGAAAAACAGTGCTTTTAATCAACCTGCTTCCAAATGGAATTCTTCGCATGAGTGATGACATCAAGGGACTGGTAGAGACTTCTTTAAACCTTGGCGTTCTGACTCTGGAAAAAGACAAGCTGACTCTGCAGTATGCCGTAAGAAGTGCAGTGGGAACCGCAAAAGAATATCTTTTGAAACGTATTGCTGCGCTGGTGGAAGAGTTTGGCGGAAGAGTCACCAATACCGGTAATTATCCTGCGTGGGAATACCGCAGGGATTCTGTACTCCGGGATGATATGGTCCGCATTTTCAAGGAAATGTATGGAAAAGAGCCGACCGTAGAAGCAATTCATGCCGGACTTGAGTGTGGCATTTTAGCAGGTAAGATTGACGGACTGGATGCTGTCTCCATCGGACCGGATATGATTGCCATTCATACCACAGAGGAGAAATTAAGCATTTCTTCCACAAAGAGAGTATGGGATTATATCTTAAAAGTAATTGCCTGCAAATAAATTGCTTAAGCAGGCTTTATAGCTTGTACCCTAAAAAAAAATATATTATAATATATTTTGGATGTGTGGGCGTATGCACAACAATAAGCAAAGAAAGGGATGCAGCAAATGAAAAGAATAGGTATGTTGACCAGCGGCGGAGACTGTCAGGCATTAAATGCAGCAATGCGCAGCGTGGTAAAAGGATTAAGTCATAATGTGGATGAGTTGGAAATCTACGGTTTTTATAATGGTTACAAGGGATTGATTTATGGCGATTACCGCCTGCTTACATCAAAGGATTTTTCGGGAATCCTTACCAAGGGCGGAACCATCTTGGGTTCTTCCAGACAGCCATTTAAACTGATGCGTGTGCCGGATGAGAACGGGCTGGATAAGGTGGAAGCAATGAAGCAGACCTATCATAAACTGAAACTGGATTGTCTGGTAATCCTTGGCGGAAACGGAACACAGAAGACTGCCAATCTCCTTCGGGAAGAGGGATTAAATGTCATCCATCTGCCGAAGACCATCGACAATGATATCTATGGAACAGACATTACCTTTGGTTTCTATAGTGCAATCAATGTAGCATGTGCAGCTATTGATTGTATACACACAACAGCAGCATCCCATAATCGTGTCTTTATCGTAGAAGTCATGGGACATAAAGTGGGCTGGCTGACCCTGTACGCAGGTGTTGCCAGTGGAGCAGATATCATATTACTGCCGGAAATCCCATATGATATTGATAAAGTCATCGAAGCAATAGATAAGAGAACCAGGGATGGAAAAGGCTTTACCATTCTTGCGGTAGCAGAGGGTGCTATTTCCAAGGAAGATGCAGCACTTTCCAAGAAAGAATACAAAGAGAAGTTAAAGAATTATAAATATCCGTCTGTATCCTATGAGATTGCAGACCAGATTGAGAAACGCAGTGGCACCGAAGTACGTGTAACCGTACCGGGCCATACCCAGCGCGGTGGCAGTCCATGCCCATATGACCGTGCACTCTGTACACGGCTTGGTGCAGCAGCAGCCCAGGCAATCATTGATGAAGATTACGGATACATGATTGCGATGATTAATGATAAGACAAAGCGTGTTCCACTGAAGGATGTGGCTGGCAAGTTAAAGACTGTTGACCCGGATTGTCAGATGATTAAAGAAGCAAAGACCATTGGAATCAGCTTTGGAGATTAAGAGAAGCGAGGATGGAATAGATGTCATACATGGCACTTTACCGTAAGTTCCGCCCACAGGAATTCGCGGATGTCAAAGGACAGGAGCATATAGTAACAACCTTAAAGAACCAGATAAAGGCAGACCGTATCGGCCATGCATATCTGTTCTGTGGAACGAGAGGAACCGGTAAGACAACTATCGCAAAAATATTTGCCAAGGCAGTCAACTGCGAACATCCCGTAGATGGAAGCCCTTGTGGAGAATGTGCAAGCTGTAAAGCAATTGCGGCAGGAAGTTCCATGAATGTTATCGAAATTGATGCGGCATCCAATAACGGCGTAGATAATATCCGTGAAATCCGGGAAGAGGTAGCATACCGCCCGACAGAAGGAAAATACAAAGTTTATATCATAGACGAGGTGCACATGCTCTCCATCGGAGCCTTTAACGCATTGTTGAAGACCCTGGAAGAGCCGCCTTCCTATGTCATTTTTATACTGGCAACCACGGAAGCCCATAAGATACCGATTACGATTCTTTCGAGATGTCAGCGGTATGATTTCCGGAGAATTTCCATTGAGACCATATCAGACCGCCTGATGGAACTGATGGAAAAGGAAAATGTGGAAGTGGAAGAACGGGCAATCCGCTATATTGCCAAAGCGGCAGACGGATCCATGCGGGATGCCTTAAGCCTTTTAGACCAGTGCATCGCCTTTTATCTGGGACAGAAGCTGACCTATGACCATGTGTTAGAGGTGCTGGGTGCAGTAGATACGGAAGTCTTTTCTAAATTACTGCGGAAAGTGCTGGCAGAAGATGTGGCAGGAGCCATTTCGCAGTTAGAAGAGCTGGTCATCGAGGGAAGAGATTTAGGACAGTTTGTCAATGACTTTACCTGGTATTTAAGAAACCTGCTTTTGTTAAAAGGCTCAGACGATATGGAAGAAGTCTTAGATATGTCTTCTGAGAACATGGCACTTTTAAAAGAAGAAGCCCGGTTGGTAGAAGCAGATGTACTGATGCGGTATATCCGGATTTTCTCCGAGCTGTCCAATCAGGTAAAATATTCTTCCCAGAAACGAATCTTAATTGAAATCGCAATAATTAAATTATGTAAACCTGCAATGGAGACCAACATGGATTCCATTACAGACCGGTTAGCAAAGTTAGAAAAGAAGATGGAGCAGGGAATTCCCATGGCAGCACCGGTGAATACCGCGACACAGCCGGCCGAGGCAGCAGCACCGGTCAGCCGTCCGCCAATGCCAAAAGCAATCCCGGAAGATGTGGAACAGATTGTAAAGAACTGGAATTCCATTCTACCGAAGATGAGCGGCGTGGTGCGCACCTATCTTAAGTCGGCACATTTAAGTCTTGGCGGAGATGACCGTCTGATGATTGTATTGGATGACCCGGTTGCAGCAGGCTACGTGGAAGAGGAAGACCACAGAAATGAAATCCGACAGGTGATTTCTGATTATATAGAAAAAGAAGTGGAGATTCAGATTCAGCAGAATCAGTCGAATCGTCCGTTTGAAGAATCCTATGTGGATTTGTCACAGATAATCAATATGGATATAACCATTGAAGATGAATAAAATACAGGAGGAAATGGAAACATGGCAAAAAGAGGCGGAGGATTTCCGGGCGGAATGCCGGGAAATATGGGAAACCTTATGAAACAGGCACAGAAGATGCAGCGCCAGATGGAAGAGGCATCCAAGGAGTTAGAGGAGAAAGAAGTAACAGCCGCAGCAGGTGGCGGTGCAGTTGAGGTTACAGTCTCCGGTAAGAAAGAAGTAACCAAAGTAAAGATTGATCCGGAAGCAGTTGACCCGGATGATGTAGAAATGTTAGAAGACATGATTATGGCAGCAACCAATGAGGCACTGCGCCAGATTGAAGAATATTCCCAGCAGTCCATGTCCAAGATTACCGGTGGCATGGGTGGACTTGGCGGCGGATTCCCATTCTAATCAGCTGAAGGAGAAGAGGAAGCAGAATGGACTATTACAGCAGTCAGATAAGCCGTCTGATAGAACAACTTTCCGGCTTGCCGGGAATTGGACCAAAGTCGGCGCAGAGACTGGCATTTCATATTTTGAATATGCCGGAAGAAAATGTGGAAAAATTAAGTCGTTCCATATTAGATGCAAGACAGAATATACACTACTGCAAAGAGTGCCTGACCCTGACCGATGATGAACTCTGCCCGATATGCAAAAATCCCCAGCGGGATCACAGCGTAATCATGGTAGTAGAGGACACCAGGGATCTGGCAGCTTATGAGAAAACTGGAAAATATGAAGGAGTATATCATGTACTTCATGGGGCAATATCTCCGATGCTTGGAATCGGACCGAATGACATTAAGCTCAAGGAGCTGATACATCGGCTGGAGGGTGATGTAAGAGAAGTCATCATCGCCACCAATTCAAGCTTAGAGGGAGAGACAACAGCAATGTATATCAGCAAGCTGGTGAAACCGACTGGAATCAAGGTCTCAAGAATTGCCAGCGGCGTCCCTGTGGGAGGGGATTTGGAATACATTGACGAGGTAACATTACTTCGCGCGTTAGAGGGACGTGTGGAGTTGTAATGGATACAAACAAGCTTATTCATGAGAAAGGTTAAGTAAAATGACGAATGCAGAGTTGGAAAAAAAGGCAAATGAAGTAAGACAAAGTATTGTTACGGCATTGCACAGTGCAAAATCCGGACATCCAGGCGGATCACTTTCCGCAGCAGATATTATGACATATCTGTATTTTGAAGAGATGAATGTGGATCCGAAGAATCCGAAGATGGCAGACCGCGACAGATTTGTGCTGTCGAAAGGACATGTAGCTCCGGCATTATATTCTGTACTGGCACACAAAGGATATTTTCCGGTAGAAGATCTTGTGACACTGCGTCATACAGGTTCTTATTTACAGGGACATCCGGATATGAAACATATTCCGGGTGTTGATATGTCTGCAGGTTCCTTAGGACAGGGATTGTCCTGCGCAGTAGGAATGGCACAGGCTGGTAAGATGGATGATAAGGATTATCAGGTATATGCAATGTGTGGTGATGGTGAGATTCAGGAAGGACAAATCTGGGAAGCTGCCATGTGGGCAGGCGCACATCACTTAGACAACCTGACTGTAATCGTAGATAACAATAACCTTCAGATAGATGGAACGGTAGAAGAAGTATGTTCTCCATATCCGATTGATAAGAAATTTGAAGCATTCAATTTCCATGTAATCAATATCAATGGAAATGATATGGAAGAAATCCGTAATGCCTTTGCAGAAGCAAAGAAAGTAAAAGGCATGCCGGTTGCAATCATCGCAAAGACCACCAAAGGAAAAGGAGTTTCCTTTATGGAAAATCAGGTGGGCTGGCATGGAAAAGCTCCAAACGACGAGCAGTACGAACAGGCAATGGAAGAATTGAAGAAAGCAGGTGAAGCATTATGTCAGAAGTAAAGAAGATTGCAACAAGAGAAAGCTACGGTAATGCTTTAGTAGAACTGGGCAGGGAACACACAGACCTTGTAGTATTAGATGCCGATTTGGCAGGTGCAACCAAGACGGAAATCTTCAAGAAAGCATTTCCGGAACGTTTCTTGGACTGTGGAATTGCAGAAGCAAATATGGCTGGAATCGCAGCAGGACTTTCTACCTGCGGTAAAGTTCCATTCATGAGCTCCTTTGCAATGTTTGCAGCAGGACGTGCTTATGAGCAGGTGCGTAACGCAATCGGATATCCACACCTGAATGTAAAAATCGGTGCAACCCATGCAGGAATCTCTGTAGGAGAAGACGGTGCAACCCACCAGTGCTTAGAAGACCTTGCACTGATGCGTGAAATTCCTGGAATGGTAGTGATCAATCCGAGTGATGATATTGAAGCAAAAGCTGCAGTAAAAGCGGCATATGAACATGTAGGACCGGTTTACCTCCGATTTGGCAGACTTGCAATTCCTGTATTTAACGATAACGAAGATTACAAATTCGAAATCGGAAAAGGAATCGTCTTAAAAGAAGGAAAAGATGTTACCATTTTTGCAACCGGACTGGAAGTAAGCGAGACATTAGCAGCAGAGAAAATGTTGGCAGCAGATGGCATTGATGCAGAGATTATCAACATCCATACCATTAAGCCAATCGATGCAGAATTAGTTGCTGCATCAGCCACAAAGACAGGCAAAGTCGTAACCGTAGAAGAGCATTCCATCATCGGTGGACTTGGAAGTGCTGTATGTGAAGTCCTTTGCGAGAAAGCACCGGCCAAAGTGCTCCGCATTGGCGTAAATGATACCTTTGGCGAGTCAGGCCCGGCACCGGAACTGATTGCAAAATACGGACTGGATGCAGAAAGTATCTACAAAAAGGTAAAAGCCTTTGTAAAAGAAAACTAAAAAAGACAAAAAGGAAAGCTGTCACTGAAAAAGTGGCAGCTTTTTTCGTAAAAACCTGTCAGAAACTTCATTTTTCGCCATCCATGATATGGCAAAAAATCCGCTGCCTCTGTGTTATGGTTGTCCCAGGACAAGAGGAAAGGGGCGGCAGACGTGATAGAGATTATACAACGGAAGGAAATAGAAAATTCAGCAACAGGAAATGCACCGGCAGGAAATACCGCAACAGGAAATATAGTGACAGAAAATAGAAGAACGAACGAGAAGGCGGAGGATACGGCAACGTTTCCACGAAATTTCCGCCAGATTGGGACGCCAGAGGGTGAAAAACACATTTTCATAGAAGATTATGTATACACCTATCTGCATCCGGCATTTCTCGGAATGAATGAACGGCGGGTATGCATTCTGGTGGGCAGAATCGAGCAGTATGGTAAAAATACAAACATTTATGTAAACGGTGCATTTGAATTGCCAGAAATTGCATATTGTGGGACAGCTCCGGTCTTTCAGGAGAAAATCCGGACAGAAATATGCACCTTAATTAAACGCTATTTTGATGGAAGCACCCTGCTGGGCTGGTTTTATGATGAGAAGGGGACAGCACCCTGCCTGACACCGGAACTGGAACGGATACTGAAAAATTTCTTTGGTGGAAACAATAGACTTCTGCTGCTGTCGGATTCCCTGGAAAAAGAAGAAACGTTATACATATATGAAGATGGAGCCGTTCATAAAAAAGAAGGCTATTATATCTATTATGAACGCAACCAGGCGATGCAGGAGTATATGATAGTATCGCGGAAAGACACACCGCAGGAAGTGAAACCGGAGGAGGTCCGGGATGAGGCATTAAAAAACTACCGGGAGCTGGTCTTAAACAGACCAAAAAAGAATTTTCAACTGCCGGCATTTCATTCACTGGTTTATGGAAGTGGTCTTCTGGTGGTCATTGCAATTATAGTCGTCGGCATCAGTATGTTTAATAATTATGAGAAAATGAAGAAATTAGAAACTGCAGTCAGCGTCATGGAACAGAAAAATGATTCATCAGGAACAGACCCTGCACCGGATACGGAAACCCAGACAAAGCTGGTCATCGAGGACCTTGCGGGACAGGTAGAACCAACAGAAAAAGAGAATGCAGAAAACTTACAGGTTGCGGACGACACGGCAGCACAGGATAACACGGCAGCACCAGATAATACATCTGACCAGGCAGCATCCGCAAGTACGCAGCCCCAGTCTGAGGCGGAAATTATATTGCAGCAGGGCTATTATATCGTGCAGCCGGGAGACAGCATGATTTCCATCAGTAAAAAGATATATCAGGATGCTTCCCATGTGGCAGATTTGTGTGCGGCAAATGGGATTGAAAATGTCGATAATATAAAGGTTGGCGAAAAATTAATACTTCCATAAGAAAAAAATAATGCCGAAACATGGAATATAGGCTATAATCAATAGAAGAGTGAAGAGAACAGCAGGAGTTAAGAAACAGAAATGGCAGATAAAACACAGTTTCGTACCATCGAAACAGACGAAGAAGAACTGAATACCAAAATACGAAAACATCGTTTGAAAATAATAAAAATCATATTGTTGTTGCTGGCACTGGCGGCTGTTGCAGCATTGGGGATTTTCTTTTTTCAGAAATTGCGGAAATATAATAGTTACACGGTAGAAAAAAGCGTGGAACGTCAGGACACTGCTGGAAGCCAGTTTCTTGCATATGGAAATGGTTTTATCAAATATAGTAACGATGGGGCAATTTATACCGATGCCAATGATGAAGTGTACTGGAACCAGACCTATGAGATGAAAGAACCAATGGCAGATGTCTGTGAGGATTATGTGGCATTGGCAGATAAGGGCGGAACTGAAATCTATATCATGAATCAGGTGGGGATGCAGGGTAAAATTGAGACACCAATGAACATCTCCAAAATAAGCGTAGCCAGCCAGGGTGTTGTGGCAGTGTGGATGGAGAGTGATGGAGAAAATTATATCCGGATGTACGACAAAAATGGCAAAAATCTGGTGTCCGGTGCATTCTATACAGAAAAAAGCGGTTATCCGCTGGATATTTCCCTTTGCAATGATGGAAAGAAATTAGCAGTGTCCATGCTCACGGTCAATAATGGAGAAGTATGCAGCACAATCAAATTCTACAATTTTGGCTCAGTAGGACAAAATGAGATTGATTATATGGTAGGAAGCTTCGACTATCCGGATGTGATAATACCTCAGATAGAATTTACCGATAACAACCGTCTGGTGGCATTTGGCGATTCCAAAATTATTTTGTTCAGAGGTACCCAGAAACCGGAGCCGGATGATGAAATTGCGCTGAACCAGGAAATAAAGAGTGTATTTACCAGTGAAAATTATATTGGCATCATTTACAATAATGATGTGCAGGCAGAATCCAATACCGAAAGCACAGAAGAAAGCCGCCATATGGAAATTTATAATACCGGTGGCAAACATGTATTAAGCAAGGATTTTACCATGGATTATGAAAATGTGGACTTCCTTGGAAATGGAGAAATCTGTATCCGGAACGCCACAGAGTGTCAGATTTACAATACATATGGTGTAAAGAAATTTTCCTATACATTTGATACACCGCTGTATGATGTGATTTCAGACGGCAGCCAGAATGGTTATATATTTATAATGGAAGGAACAACAGAGAAGGTAAGACTGAAGTGAATTGGTTATTGATATGTGTGATTGGAATCCTGGTAGTATGTGCCCTGGAGGGATACTTCCGTGGATTTATAAAAATAGTATTCTCCCTGCTTGCAATGATTATCACCCTTGCAGTGGTGTCAGTTGCAGCTCCAAAGATTACAACCTATATAGAAGAAAACACAGAACTGGATGAGAGAATCACGGAGAAATGCTTAGAGCATGTGGAAAAAAATGCGCAGGACCGGCTGGACCGGGAAGCACAGGAGAAGTCCGAAGAGACCAGACAGCAGTTAGAAGAAAATGGTATCAGTGGCGGAGAACTGGATGCCCTTATGGACAAAGCGGCAGAAGCGGGAAGTGATGCGGTCCATCAGGCACTGGCAGATAGCGGAGTTTATCAGGCAATGGCACAAAAAATCACGCATTTTATCATCAGCCTGATTGCCTGCATAGTGACATATGTGGTGGTATATCTGGTTCTTCATATTATTTTGAATGTGCTGGATCTGGTGGTGAAGCTTCCGGTTCTGAAAGGAATCAACCGGTTCATGGGAATGTTGGCAGGCGGTGTGAAAGGATTTCTTATAGTCTGGGTGGCATTTTATCTGATACATATTATGGCAGCCACAGAATGGGGCACGCGGCTGGTGACATATATCGGAGAAAATGAGTTCCTCGCATTTCTCTATCAGCATAATCTTCTGGTACAGATATTTACCGGAATTTTCTAAAATGTATAAAAAATTTAAAATGACATAAAAATATCAGCAAATAGATATTGTAGGATGAAAAAACAGAATCCACAATATCTATTGCTTTTTGTTAGAAACCACAAACCGCCTGAAAAAAGTGTGTAAAAAAACCGAAAAAAGGGTGTTGACATCCCGAAAATGACGTGCTATTATAAAACTCCACCGCGCAGGAAACGCCTGCAGCGGCGGGAGATAAGAATTAAAAAAAATAAAAAAGTTGTTGACAAAAGCTGACAGACATGATATTCTGTAAAAGTTGCAGGTCAGCAACAAAACACAAAGAACCTTGATAACTGAACAGTGAAATAACCTTGAAAGATTTTGAGAAAAACGTAATCAAAAGATTACAAAATCATTCAGGACAGCATCTCTATTTAATAGAAGAATGCGACCTAAAACAGTAAACTTTAGGATATTTAGCCAAGCTAGATTTCTGAAAGGACAAACACTATAACATGAGAGTTTGATCCTGGCTCAGGATGAACGCTGGCGGCGTGCTTAACACATGCA
>OGIG01000075.1_pt1 | contig 95607 bp, 149 predicted proteins | sample 1571601 | NCBI WGS metagenome assembly OGIG01 (sample SAMEA2581953, study PRJEB24529) | metagenome | biome: Human gut stool | place: China | collected 2011 | reverse complement strand
ATATGTGTAAGACGTTAACCTTTTGGTTACCTGTGGGGGCTACTGTTCCGGCGGTAACTTGGACGTTCCCGACGGGTAGCGCAGTCTACTACCCGAAAGGTGTTGCGCCGACATTAACGGCTAACGCGAATAATATCATTAACGTTATAGCCGTAGTCGATTATACAGGCAGCTTTTCAATTCAGGTATGCGACACAGTAGTCCTGCCGTATAGCGGTTAAGAAAGGGGTTTGAAAATGGACAAAAAAACAGTGTATAGATACAAAGGGACTGACTACACCAGCATTAACGCGTTGCGGCGAGCTATGCCGAATGTATCACTTCCAAACACATTGACAGATGAACAGTGTAGCGCGTTAAATATATTAAAATTAGAATTAAATTACAGTACGGATGAAGCCCGAGCTATACGCATTAGCCAGCTATATCAAGAATATCAGTCCGAATTAGTAGCCCCCACAAAGTACGAAGTCAACGGTAAGACTTACTACATTGACCGGGACACGGACAACATTATTAAATTTAATTCGGCGCATGAAGTTGCAAAAATGAAAGGCGATAACCTTTTTAGGGCAAAAAATGAAGCGGGAGAATATGAGCTTGTAACGTTAACGGTAGGCGACTTTGAAAGCATTTTATTAAAATCCGCCTTGCTGCAACAATCCGCGTACAACCGCTTCAAGCAAGCACGGGACGCGGTAAACAAATATAAACGTGCAGACAAGATTTTTTCAGTTGAATTTAAAAAAAGTGTGTTATAATTTTAAAAACTTAATTAATCACAGAATAATCGCTACAGTTTACCAAGCTGACAGTCTTTCTGTTTTTGAATTTATTTTTCCTAACTTATAACCAAAAAGCAGAAAAGCAAAAAAGCAGGGCTTTTGCCCTGTTTTTTTATTTTGCAATTTTTTAAAAAAATACTTGACAACAGGACGAAGGGGGGGCTATGATATAGACAAGAGGTAAGGAAAAATAAAAAAAATAAAGGGGGCAATATAGACTGCGAATATCTTGATATGCGTTACCCGAAAGTTGAAGAAGCAGACGAGGACGAGGAATAAAATGCAAAGTGTTTGTGTTACAAAAGCAAAAGCATACTACATTATAGCCGACGGCTACACAGAATGCTATACATTTAAAAGCCGTGAAGAAGCTGAAAGTTTTATAGAGCTTTTTAAACCTTTTTACAAAAATAAAACTGTAATGATTCAGGAAGCGAATGTATTAACAAGCTACACAATGGATGACTATATCATAAAAGAAGGTGAGGAATGAAAAATGCAAAATAGTAACGCTATTGTAAAAAAGATATACTGTATTGTTATCAACGGCAAAGTTGAAGCAAATATGCCTTTCAGTAGTCCTGAATATGCGAAAGAGTATATAAGTCTTTTTAGTTCAAAATACCGCCGAGAAAATACGATTGCTATTCGCGAAATATACAGAGTAACTACAGATATCATTATAAGGGAGATTTACCCGAATGTGGATTAAAGATAAAGTAAATGACTGTTATAAAATGTCACATAGCCATTTAATCACGATAGAAAAAGTGAACCGACACTACATATTATATTTTCGAGATAGAATGATAAAATCTTTTCCGACCTTGACGGCGGCAAAGCAGTACGGGGATTTTTTTCAACTAGATTCACATACCCGGTACGCGATTTATTTAATTCATAATTTCGGAAATTGCACAGGCAACAATTTAGGCTACTATACTGGAACAATAGGACTTCAAGGCAATATATATGTACCGGGACACGTTCCAACAATCAATGGAGAAGTTAAGCTTTATAAAACGTTTGCAAGGGCGAAACAAGGCGCACAGGCGATATATAACAAGTGCGGCTATGTGCAAAAATTTGAAATTCATACAGTAGAAATTCGTGGGGACGACAGAAAGGAAATAGTAACAGTAAGGGGACTGCCATAAAGGATTAAATTTGTTGTGCGACAGGAAAAACAAAAGTGCAGGAAACGTTTCTAACTGTGAAACGAGAAGCGGCAGAGAGCAGCGACGCACTTTATCTAAAAAAAGAGTTGTTAAAGAATATTCAAGACGTTTTAACGTATGGGAAGTAGCAAGGGGATTAAATAAAACGAAACATCCTGCTGTATTCCCTGAACGCTTGGCGAATGACCACATTTTATCTTGGTCAAATAAAGGTGATGTTGTTCTAGACCCGTTTTGTGGCAGCGGTACAACAGCAAAAATGGCTATGTTAACAGGCAGAAAATTTATAGGTTTTGAAATATCAGCGGAATATTGCGACATAGCCGAAAAGCGTATAGCCAGTGTAGGAAAAGATATTCCGCTATTTGAAGCGGATTAAAATGTATAGGAGATAAAAAAGAATGAATATAAAAGCTTATGCGTGGGACGACGAAGATTATGACGAAAGTCATGTAGTTTGGGCGGCTACACCGGGAAAAGCTAAAGCGTTGCTTGCTGCCGAACATGATAGAGAATTTACAGAAATACGGGTTTATCGTGTTCCGTGGGCTGATAAATATGGAGATAACAAAATAATACCAGCAAAAGAATTTTTAAGTAATGGCTGGGAGCTGAATTGCACAAACTGCGGGAAAGTTGTTCGTAATGGTACAGCAACAGTTTTAGACGAAGTAGAGGTACTATGTGACGAGTGCGCGAAAGATTGGAGCGAGGAAAAATGAAGATAGAAGATTTGAAAGTAGGTAGAGTATATAGGGCTAAACGTCCTAGAGGCGTCCATAGATTAGACGGTAGTTATGTCAATGATAGACAGATACTATATATATCACCGTTCGGAGAAAGTATTCAGTACGACAGTCCTAGCGTGACTTTTAAGGCAAAATATCCAATAATATCTACTGAAAAATTTTTAAAATGGGCAGCTAAAGATATAACAGATAGCTTGCCGCCTAACGAATAGGAAAAATATAAGAGGTGCAAAAATGGGAAGTAAATATATGACTTTAGAAAAATATGCAGCGACCTTGAAAGTCGGTGATGAAGTTACTATAGAATATCATTCAATGGCTGGCGATAGGCAGACAATAGAAAAAATTTTAAAAATTACCAAAAGCGGGACGATTTATTTAAGAAGCACAAATTGCAAGGACGCCATAAGATTTAGAAAAAATGGGCAATGGCTTGACAATTTTGGTTATCAGGGTGGATTAATTAGCGGATACAGTTTAAAAAATCCATATAAAAATCCATTTGACTTTACACAAGTAAAAGTATAGGGGAGGATAAAAAAATGAAATATAAAAAGAAACCAGTAGCTATAGAAGCATTTCAATTTGATGGGGATTTAAAAGGAAGCGATGGTAAATATTATGTGCCAGAGTGGGCGGTCAAAGCATTTGAAGAAGGAATTTTGTACTTTGATGCCTTAACTCCAGATACTCCACCTATTGAACTGTTCATTAAAACTCTTGAAGGCACAATGCATGCTCCAGTCGGGAGTTATGTTATACAAGGAGTACGTGGAGAAATTTACTGCTGTAAAGAAGATATCTTCCTTGAAACTTATGAGCCTGTATTGGAGCGTGAATAAAAATATGGAAATTATAAAAAATATAACAGAAGTTAGTGATGTCTATTTTGATAATAAATGGAACACATATGATGGATATTGTATTGAAACAGATTCAAGACAATTATATTTTGTCATAAATAATGGACAAGATTGTTGTGAAAATTGGGGCTATTTATCTAGTGAAGACGATTTTGGAAGCTTTATTGGCAGTGAATTAAAAAATGTTTATGTTACCGATACTAAGTTGGGGACAATAGTATCAAACATGAAAGAAGATCTAGATGCTGGTTCAGCTATGTTTATTAATGTTGAAACGACTAGAGGCTTGTTACAATTTGCTGCATATAATGAACACAACGGATATTACGGGCATGATGTACGATTGGTATCAAAATATGATGACAAGACCGTTATTGAGGCTGACGACGTATTGTGACAATGAAACATATATTATAATTTAAGGAGTTAGGATAGATTATGAAATTAATAGATAAAGACGCTTTAAGCATGGAACTAATGAATGAAGTGTTAAACGCTTATGCAAAGGCTGATTTTCGTTTTGCTCATGCGTTAAACGTTTTTCAAGGTTTAATAGACAAAGCCCCTACAGTAGAAGAACGCAAGCACGGGCATTGGGAAGATATTGATTTAGATACGAGCGTATGTAGCGTTTGCAAAAATCCCCAAGAATACGAAACAAGGTATTGTCCTGAATGTGGGGCTATTATGGATATTTGAAAGGTAGTGGAGTAGATGAAAGAAGAAACAATTATTCAGATTTTAAATAGTTTAACCACAGTAGGCGAAAAAAGTTTAGATGATTTAATTGAATATTATGGGCATCATATGTTTAATGATTTAATTGCAATGGTATTTTTCGAAATTTTTATAATTTTTATTTTTTATCTTTTTTATAAGTTATTTCCAAAATATAGGTATAAAGATGATATATTGTTTATCATAACTTTAATATCTGTTATTCTTGGCATATTAAGTATAGGTATGGTGTGTTGTTTCATTACTGGCGTCAGTGAGTATTTAGCCTATTTACAAAATCCGTTAGGGGCAACTTTGAATTATTTAATAACTGGACGGTAATTATTAGGAGTTAAATTTATGAATGGTAAACTTGATTCTTTTATTTTAGGTATATTATTTACTGTCAGTCTACAACTATATATGCGCAATAAATCTTATTTTAATCTGATTATATGTATACTTTTAATTTTGTATGCTATAAGACAAATAATATTTTAAGGAGAATTATTATGTTATATCGTTTTATTTTTAAAATACTAAAAGAATTAGCGGAAACTCAGCAAGATTTAGAAATAACAAGATCTAGTAACATGACAATTTTGACTTTATTATTAGAAAAGAAAATCTGTAGTAAAGAAGAATATGTTTCTACATTTAATGAAATACAATCTAAGAATATGGAAAATATTAATCAAATTAAGAATAAAATTCACGAAATAGAAGAACAAATTAAACAATATGAACAACAAATGAGAAAGAAGGGTTAATAATGTTAGTTAAAGTTACAGCTATAGTTAAATTTAGTGGTATTTATAAATGGGATATTATCAATCCCCTTAAAGATTGTCTTAAAAATGGAAAACCGATAAAAAATGAACAACTGGGGTATGAATGTAATGTTTTTGATTTATTCATTCACGATGCAACAAAAGCCTTTGTAAACGCCGAATTTAAATTAGAAATAGGGGTAATTTTACCTGTCACGGAAGAACAATTTATAGAAGTCAATAAAAATATTAAAGATATTGTAAATACAGATACTGCCGTTATAAATTGTGGTGCGTATGGTAAAGGTAGAATATATCATTTAGAATATACTAAATTAGCAGATAGTGAAAGAGGTAGATTATAATGGAAATTATTAATGATGAAAATTTAACTAAACTTATCGAGGCCATGGTTTGTGCTTGTCAGGAAGATGAAGATGTTACAATAAGACAAAATGCTTTACAATGTATTTATGAGTTAACAAATAAAATACTAGATATGCAAGTTAAAGATAAGTATTTAAATCCAATAGTTGTTGATATTAATCAGAAATGAGTGTAGAAAATGAATCTAATAGTTAATTCAGAATTATTTGAAGCTTTTACTAAAGTATTACATTATTTAAAAATTCATAAAATTGATTATATTAAAACTAATGATATTAAAATGATTGTAAAGCCAACACAAACAAAAAAAGTTATTTATAAGGTTCGGCAATATAGGGAGAAAAAAAGATGGACAAGGGAAGCTTTATCCGCCGTTTCCGGGGTAGCCCCTACAACTATTAGACTTATCGAAACAAATACCAGTGATAGACAGAATAGTGTTCGATTAAGTACCCTTATCAGTCTTGCACAGGCTTTAAATGTAAAAGTTAAAGATTTATTCGAGGAAGTGAAGGAATGAAATGTACTATTTGCAATAAAGAAAGTGATAAATTAGTAGATTGGATTCCTAAATGGTTTTCTCCCTATCAATGCACAGAATCACAACTTGAAACCGTTACTTTACACGTTTGTAAATCCTGTATGGCAGATTTATACTTAAATAATATTTATGTGCAAGAGTGCATTGTTTTCATTCACCTAAAGTATTATAACGCTGCCTTAAAACAGGATATATTACACATGGCAACAAAAGAATTTATTAATTTGTTACAAAATAAATTTGAAAGGAGAAAAGAAAATGTTCACGGAAACTGAAATCTTTTTAATTTTACTTATTCTTTGTAGTATTATTGTTAATGTGGTATTATATTTCATGTGGAATATAGCTACAAAAAAATTTTCCGAATTACAAAAACAATATATTGATTATTTAACTAAATGTTCTAATGATTTAAAAGAAAAAGAATCAATCTTAAAAGCCTATGATACATGTTTGCATAATAATAAGATTCTTTGCGAGGCTGTTAAAGAATTATTAAAACCTGATGCAGATACAGTTAAAGTTAGTCGTAAACTGGGGGAAATAAAATGTTTGAAATGATATGCAATGGTTTTGTTGGAGTTGCAATCGCTTTTTGCTTTCTTAAATCACAAGCGGGTTTTTGGATAACTTCCATAGAAATTTTATTAGCTTGTATTTTATTTATGTTACTTAGAATACATATGCTGTTATGGAAAGGATTGAATAAGTAATGTTAGAGTTTTGTGTGGTTGCATTTATAAGCACATTAGGAGCTTTTGTGTTTTCTGATGTAATTATGAATTTCTTACGTTGGTTAACATGGATACTTGGCTATCATTTAGAGCAAGGTGATAGAGTTCTTGTTTCCGGAGTTGGTTTAGGCATCGTTTCTCATGCTTTAAATCCTGAATTAGTTAGTGATTCTGAAGATATATATGCAGTGAAAATTGATAAATGTGATGAATATTATATTGGAGCTTTCAAATTTTATCAAATTCATAGAATTTATCGTAGAGGTGAAGATAATGCGTAATTTTGAAAAAGTATCAAAAGTAAAGGAAGCTTTTATTCCACAAAGAAAAACAAAAAAATCAGCTGGTTATGATTTTTTTGCTCCATGGGGAGGAGTAACTTTAAATCCAGGACAATCTATTCTTTTTAAAACTGGTATTAAATGTCAAATGAATGATAATGAAGTTTTGTATATTCATATTCGTTCTAGTTTAGGTATTAAATATAATTTACAGTTAACTAACGGGACAGGCATTATTGATGCTGATTATTATAATAATCCGGATAATGAAGGAGAAATCCTAATTGACATTACTAATAGAGGTAATGCTCCATATACGTTTAGAAAAGGCGATCGTATTGCACAGGGTATTTTTCATAGATATCATACTGTGGATACCGAAGATGTAGATAATCTACCTGAAAGAGTTGGCGGAGTAGGAAGTACAGGCAAATGAAAATGCCTTTATATTAGGAGTTATAAAGGGGGTTAAGGTGTTTGGTTATACAGAAAAATATAACAGTAAAGGTTTTATCTGAGCTTGGTATAAAAATTCAACAAAAGTTTAAACTTTATGATGGGTTTACTGGAAAGTACTATGGAATATTTTATTTCGGTTCTAACCTTACATTATGGAAATGTTATAGTGATAAATTCGATGAGGATTATTCGGCCGTTTCTAAAAGTTGTGAATATCTTTTATATATTTTAAATGGAACACACTTGTTAGAAACAAAAGATAGTTGACATTTTTAACTTTCTGTTCTACAATTAAATAAAAGATACGAATAAGGATATCTTTTTGGTATCCTTATTTTTATTTAGAAGGAGGTTAATTATGGCAGCATTAGTATCTCTTGCAGGTATTTTAACAGAGCAAGAAGAAGCGTTCTGTATGGATATTGCAATGGGTGTTCGATATGTTGATGCTTTTAGACAACATTTTCCGGAAAAATTAGATACAGTGAAAAGTGTTGGCGCATCGGCTTATTCGAAAGCACAGCAACCTGCAATCGCAAATCGTATTAGAAAATTAATTGAGGCTAGAGAACAGGAACAGTTAAAGTCTATAAAATGGTCTAAGGAAGAATCCATTGAAAAACTTCGTTATGTTATAGCTACTTGCCAAAATGAAATGGAACGTGTTAATCAAGCCTTTGAAGAAGAATTACAATTCCTTCAGGAACAAATTGAGGAAGAAGAAGACCCGAGGGTTATTAAAAGTCTTGTAAATAAGATGATTAAACTTCGTCAGAAAAATCATCTTAATAAAATTCAAGTCACAGGTATTGTTGATGCAGTTAGTGAGTTGAATACTATGCATGGTTTTAACGAAAATAACGTCAATGTTAATAGTGCTGTTTCTTTTGTTGGGGAAGAGGATTTGGAGGACTAAATGGCCACGATTAATATAGCAGAAGTTGTTGGTCGTGGTTACGCCAAATTTTGGAACTTTAAAGGTCGTTATAGATGCTTAAAAGGTGGTCGTGGTAGTAAAAAATCCTGTACTACTGCTTTATGGTATATCTATAATATGATGAAGTTCTACGAACGGTATAGATTAAAACCGAATACAATGGTAGTTAGACGTTACTATAACACACACAGAGATTCTACTTATAGACAGTTGAAATGGGCTATTAATAGATTAGGTGTAGACCATTTATGGCATTGCACAGTTAATCCTTTGGAAATCACTTATAAACCTTCCGGACAAAAGATATTCTTTAGAGGCATGGACGACGCACAATCAATCACATCTATCACAGTAGAAGATGGATATATTTGCTGGGTATGGTGGGAAGAAGCTTTTCAATGTTCTAATGAAGATGAATTTAATAAGGTTGACTTATCAATTCGTGGCGCTATACCTTATCCATTATTTAAACAACATACTTTTACATTCAATCCGTGGTCTGATAAAATTTGGATCAAAAAAAGATTTTTTGATAAAGCCGATAATGTAAATATATTAGCTTTAACAACAAATTATCAATGTAATGAATTTTTAGGCGAAGATGATATAAAAATATTCGAGGAAATGAAACGTACTAATCCTCGTCGTTATAGTATCGAAGGAATGGGAGATTGGGGTATTGCGGAAGGTCTTATCTATAGTAATTGGGAAGAAGCTGATTTTGATATCTCATATTTTAGAGATGTTAAAAATAAAAAAGGTATTCCAATTTATAGAGATTTCAAAGGTCTTGACTTTGGCTATGCGAATGACCCAACTGCAATGAGTTGTATTTTTGTTGACGAGGATAAATACGAAATTTTTGTTTACGATGAAATTTATCGTACTCAACTAACAAATCAACAAATTCGTGATAATATTAGATATAAGGGATATATGAATGATATTATTATTGCAGATAATGAGGATGCGAGAACAATTAACGAATTAAGATTATTAGGTCTAAATCGTATTAAACCAGCTAAAAAAGGTAAAGGTAGCGTTCTTGCGGGTATTCAAAAATTGCAAGATTATCATATTTATGTTCATCCACGCTGCATGAATCATGTTGTTGAATTTAGTAACTATGTATGGGATAAGGATAAAGATACTGGAAAACCAATTAATGAACCTATGGATGAATATAATCATTTAATGGACGCACTAAGATATGCAACTGAAAGATGTAATCGCAGAACATTTAGTTTTTAGGAGGTTATTATGTTAAAATTACCTGATTTTATGAGAATTGATCCAAATGACTTTAATGCAGAAAACATTCGTCGTATGAGTAGCTATGGTAAACCACAAGAAGATTTTTTAACTGGAGCTGTTCAACAATTTCAAAATAGTGCTTTGTTTAAGGAAAGAAAAGTAGCAAGAGAGTATTTTGAAAATGAAACCGAGATTGATAATAAAATAAGATTTTATTTTAATCGCGAAGGATTACAGATTATTGATAATACTGTGTCTAATGTTAAATTAAGACATTCTTTTTATCGTAAATTAGTAAATCAAAAAGTTAACTATCTTTTAAGTAAAGCCTTTACCATCAAATGTAAAAATGAAGAGTTTGAACAAATTATTCAAGGTTATTTTAATAAAAAATTTCTTCGTCGTTTACAAAATATGGTTAGACAAGCTGTTGTTTCCGGAATTAATTGGTTTCAAGTTTATTATGATGAAGATGGAAATTTATTATTTAAAAGAATGCCCGATTATGAAATTATTCCTTTTTGGGCAGATGCAGACCATACAGTTTTAGATGCAGTAATTCGATTTTATGAAATTATGGAAATCAAGCCAAATGGAGATCAAATTCCACATCAAAAAATTGAATACTATACACCTCAAGGAGTTTGGTTTTATGAATTAACAGCTGGTGGAATACGAATTGATCCGGATAAAGAAAGTTTTGTTGATAGTCATTTTCGAATTAAGAAGAAGAAAACTAATGAAAATGGTTTAATTGATACAGATGAATTTGGAAATCCTATTTATGTATCTGATCCCATGTCTTGGGGACGTGTTCCTTTTGTTTGTATTAAATATAACATGGAAGAATTGCCATTATTAAGATACATCAAAACTTTAATAGATGACTATGATTCCATTACCAGTGATATTAGTGATCAAATTCATGATGTTCCTAATAGTATTCGTATTGTTAAAGGTTATGATGGCACAGATAAAGATGAATTTATGCTTAATTTAAAGCAAACAAAAGTTGCCTATGTAACGGAAGAGGGCGATCTTACTAATTTAGATATACCTTTTAAATTAGAGGGAGCCGAATTACATTTAAATCGTTTACGTAAAGATATTTATGAAGATGGTTCGGGTGTAGATACTCAACAAGATGAAATGCGAGATATTAGTGGTGAAGCTTTAAAATTTAAATACATTGATTTGTCTTTGGATTGTAACGATATAGGTGTGCAAGTAATCGAAGCCTTAGAATCTCTTGCATGGTTTATTAAAGAACACGAAAAAACATTTAATAATAAAGATTTTACTTCTGAAGATTTCGATATCATCTTTAATACTGATATGATTACTAATGAAGCCCAAACAATTCTCGATTGTAAAAATAGTGAAGGTGTTATTAGTAAACAAACCATTGTTTCGAATCATCCATGGGTTATTGATCCAAAAGAAGAGATTCGTTTATTGGAAAAAGAACAAGAAGAAGAACAACAAAAAGAACTTGATATGCAGTTAAAATTAACAAGAGCTTCTTATGGAGGAAATAATGAGTAATCAGGATTATTGGCAACAAAGAGCAGAACGTAATTTGCAAGCTGTGGAAGATATTGCAGTTGATTATAATCTTGAACTAGCTAAAGAATATAAAAAAGTAATTAAAGAGCTTCAGGAAGAATTAATGCTTTTTTATGCTAAATATGCAGAAGAAAATAAAATTTCTTTAGAAATGGCTAAAAAAAGATTATCCGGTAAAGAATTATCAGAATTTAAAGAAATTATTCAAGATTATATTGAACAGGCTTCACAGTATGATACTAAAAATGCTCAAAGTTACCTTAAAAATTTAAAGGAACTTCAAGATCGTGCAAGATTATCCAGATTAGAATTATTAATAGCCGAATATAGGCATGCTATTGAAATGCTATTATTAAAACAGGAAGATCAACAACCGAATATATACCTACAAGGCTATGAAGATATGTACTACCATACTTTATATGACGTGCAGACTTATTCGGGCGTAGGCATGTCCTTCACTACCCCTTCCAAAGATTTAGTTATTAGTGTTCTCTCACAAAATTATTTAGGAGAGGATTTTAGTGATCGTCTTTGGAAAAATAAAGAAATGCTAATTTATAATCTTAAAAAAGAAATGCAATTAGCTTTTGCGGCTGGAAAACCATCTAGATATGTTGCTGATAAAATTGCCAGTGCCATGAATACACGCCAAGGTGTAGCAATGACTTTAGTCAGAACTGAAATGAATAATATAGCAAATCAAGCAGCGTTACAAGCTTATATACAAGCTGGCATAAAAGAATATCAACTTTTAGCAACTTTGGATTTTAAAACATCAGAAATTTGTATAAGCATGGACGGTAGAATTTTTAAAGTATCTAAAGCTGAACGAGGGGTAAATTTTCCACCATTTCATCCAAATTGTAGAACAACAACTGTTCCAGTTATAGATGGGCAATCTTATACACAACGCATTGCTAAAGAAGAAAGTTATTATACAGTTGATAAAAATATCAGTTATAAACAATGGTTAAAAGAATATGTAAATAAATAAGAACTTTTATATTGAATTTTAAGAATTTATATTGTATAATGTACTCGTAGATGATTCTACGAGTACATTTTTTATGAAAAGGAGCGAATGATATGACAAAAGAAGCCTTGATTGCTTTTGGCTTAACAGAAGAACAAGCAGAAAAAGCAATACAACTGCATAATGCAGCTATGGAAGGTTATGTGCCTAAAGGGACTTATGATGTGCTAAAGGCAGAGAATGAAAACCTTGTTGCAACAGTCAACAGCAATAAAACAGAACTGGAAAAATTGAAAAAATTTGAAGGTACTAATGCTGAACTTGCCGCCAAAATCGAAAAACTTCAGGGCGAGGCTACTACGAAGGAAACTGAGTATAAAGAGCAGCTCGAAAAATTACGCAAAGTTAATGCAGTTGAATTAGCCTTATTAGCTGGCGAAAATAAACCGCACGATTTGCAACTTGTAAAAGGGTTAATCGATTTAAGTCTAATTAAATTAGATGGGGACAAGGTTGTTAGTGGACTGAAAGAACAGGTTGAATCTTTGCAAAAAGATAAATCTTTCTTGTTTAAACCTGCGGATAATCCTGGAAATCCTAGTGGCAATACACCGAGGGACAGTGATACCAATAAAAAAGAGCCTACAACAAGTGAAGATTTCGGTAAATCTTTAGCAAAACAAAAACTTCAAATGCTTGGGATTCAGACAGAAGGAGGAAATTAAAAATGACAATGAAGTACAAAACTATTGCTTACGATTCTGCTAAGCATATTCTTGCAATGCCTGATCACTATGTACCTATTGCAAGAAAGGCCGCAAAAGCCACAGAGGCTGGTGGTATGGTAGTTAAAGAAGGTGATCGTTTTATTATTAAAGCGGGTACTATTTATCCGTCTAATGACAATAAAGCGATTGGTGTTGTATTGCAAGATTATGATGTAACTGAAAGTGATGCTTCCATGGCTATTGTTTTACATGGATTTATTCGAGCAGATCGTTTACCTACTCAGCCATCAGATGCAGCACTTAAAAATTTAAGAATGATTTATTTCTTAAAAGATGATATGACCATCTTACAACCTGCGGATGCGTCTGTTGGTGGTTAATTATTAGTAAAGGAGAATAATAGAAATGAAATCTATTTTTGAAATTTTTGATTCAAAGGCCATTGCAGCTTATTGGACTGATGTTAATACAGCCATGAAAAATCCTATGATTGGTAGTCAATTTTTCCCTAATAATAAAAATAATGGTCTTGAGCTTGCATGGATTAAAGGTCGTAATCAACTTCCTGTTGCATTGCAACCGTCTGCTTTTGATACCAAAGCGACTTTAAGAGATCGTATTGGTGTTACTGAAGTTTCTACGGAAATGCCGTTCTTCCGTGAAGCAACTCGTATTGGTGAAAAAGAACGTCAGGATATTCAAAATCTGTTGGCTAAAGGCATTCCTTTTGCACAGCCTACTATTGCACGTGTATATGACGATATTACTCGTCTTGTAGATGGTGCATTGGTACAAGCAGAACGTATGCGTATGAGCTTGCTGGTAGATGGTACTATCTCTGTTACTGCAACCGCAGGCACTGGTCGTGATATTAGTTATCAATATAATTATGATCCTGACGGCGATTGGGCTTCCGACCATAAAATCACTTTGACTGGTGATGGTGTTTGGACTCAAGAAAAGAAAGCTGTAAATGATCCGATTGGTGACTTACTTGACGCAACAACTACAATGGCTGATCAATATGGTGTCACTCTTACTCGAGCATTGATGACAACTAAAACATTGCGAGATATGTTGGCTTCTGAATCCATTAAGAAATTTATGAATCCATTAGCAGCTCCGAATATGTTGGTTTCTAGCGCTCAGGCTAAATCCTTTGTAAGTCAAGAAACTCAACTTGAAATCATTACATATGATAAGATGTTCAAAGATGAACAAGGTGTTGACCATAAATTCTATCCTGATGGATATGTAACTTTGTTACCGAGTTATTCTTTAGGTAATACTTGGTTTGGCACTACTCCTGAAGAATATGATTTAATGAGCGGTAATTCTTCCGCCTCTGTTTCTGTTGTAGCTAATGGTGTTGCCATTACTACAGTTAAAGAACCGCATCCAGTAAATGTATTTACTGTTGTAGATGCTATTATGCTGCCTTCCTTCGAAAGAATGGATGACATTTATGTAATGAAAGTTCAATAATTTAGGAGGCTAATATGTCTAAGGTTAAAGTACAGTTTCCCATAACTGTAAAATATAATCGTAAAGTATATCCTCCCTATACTGATATTATCGCCGATGAATCTGATCTTCCGGAAATGAAAAAATCTGGAGCTGTTGTTTTTGAAGAACAAGTAGAACAGGAAGAAAAACCTGTTGCAACTCCAAAAAGAAAAAAATCTAAATCTGGAAGATTAACGGAATGAAAACTGTTGATAAATCTTTAGTTACGGACATTGTAAAAGTAAAGCTCGGAGCGGATACACCCTCCGAGCCTTTACTAAAAATAACAGTAGATGAAATAGAACAGACTATTTTAAATTATTGTAATATTAATGAAATTCCTAAAGAATTAACTTATACTTTTGCGAATATGGTAGTTGACTTATTTAGGTATGAAGATGAGTTTATAAAGGCAACAACTGTTTCTGTAGAAGGTGAGGAGGAAGAAGCCGAGCCAGATGTGAATACAGGCAATATCAACTCTATAAGGGTAGGGGATACTACTATAACCTTTGGAAGTGGTAGTGATACCTCTATATATAACAAGAATTTAAGAAGTCATCAAGCTAATTTAGATACTGTTGTTTTAGATTATGAATCCCAACTGAAGAAATTTCGGAGGTTAGTATGGTGATAAAAATTGGTTTTACAAGAAAACTCTTTAAATCATTAATGTATAAAGACAGAATGGAAGTTTATCGGTTAGGTTTAACTATGGGGGAGGACTTTACTGTATCAAATGAACAATCCGTTCAGCCTATTTATACAAAAATTCCTTGTAAAATTAGTTTGAATTATCAAGATTTACCGGAAGAAGATTCATTATTAATAAACCCAACAAATCAGCATATTGGAATTTTTTGTGATCCTTCCTATGATATTCGTAAAGGTGATAAGATTAAAGCTTATGTACTAGACGATCATGGAAATGTATTAGATACATATACAGATTATGCTGGTAGACCTGAAAAGCATACTTCCCATCAGCAATTTGCTCTTGTAAATAGGGAGTTTGCCTAATGTCTATAAAATTTGAGCATAAAGATTTTGACAAGTTTTTAAAAAATTTCGAGAACCTAGAAAAAGATTATGATTTATTTTGTCGTCAGTTTCTTTTAAAAGAGGCCATGAAGGTATTAGCTGACACAAAAGCACTAACTCCAGTTAAGACAGGGGATTTAAGAAATCGCTGGGAATTAACTCAAGTTTTTAAAACTGCTAAAGGTTATTATATTCAAATTTTCAATTCACTAGAATATGCGTCATATGTGGAAGATGGGCATAGGCAACAAGTCGGTAGATTTGTTCCTGGAATTTTTGTTGGTGGGAAGTTTGTTTATACAAAAGGAGCTAAATCAGGAATAGTATTAAAAAAGCCTTTTGTAAATGGTTTTCATATGTGCCGGATCGCAATTGATAGATATGATGATACAATTAAAGCCAACTTTGAAGCTGCATTTAAAGCATTTTATAAAGGAAAAGGATTATGATTATACCAATTAAAGGCGATTTCATTATTAGTGCAATGGCAAAAAATATTGCAAATCGGTTAAAAAATGATTCTGTAGACCCACCAATAATTCCAACTATTTTTAAAAATAAGATAATGGAAGGTGCAGTAGAGCCCTTTTTCGTATTATCTGTAATTGATGTAACACAAGAAAATGGGATGACTGCTTCGGCTTGGAGAACATATCGAATGAAAGTCGAATATTATTTAGAAGAATCCGATTATGGTAGGCATAGTGAATATCGTGATATGGCTGAAAAATTGTTTGGTATTCTAAGAATGATCGACATTCCAGATAAACAAGATGGCGATGAAGTAGTAACAAGAAAAGCAAAGGCAAGTAAGATGAATTATCAAATTATTGAAAATGTCTTACAGTTCTTTGTTAATTATAAAATTAAGGCAAAACTTATTTTGCCTGAAGAACCTAAAATGCAAGTTTTGGAAATTCAACGAATGGAGGATGAAGAATAATGGCAGGTGGAACTTTTGAAGCTATGAATAAAGTTCGTCCGGGTGCTTATATTAATTTTCAAAGCGCATCTCAGCCTTTGAATATGGTAGGCGATCGTGGAATTGCTACATTACCAATTCAAATGAACTTTGGCGCTAATGATGTATTAATTAGTTTAACTCCAGAACAACTTTTAGATGGCTCCTGTGAAAGTATTATTGGCTGTAATATTATGGATGAAGAATCTTTAATATATCAGCAAGTTTTGACAGATTGTTCTAAAGTTTTGCTTTTCCGTATGGATACTGGAGGCACTAAAGCAAAGCTTATTTTAAACAATCTTACGGCTACTGCGAAATATGCAGGTGTTGGCGGAAATAAAATTGCCGTTTCCGTGGTTGAAAATGGGTCTGCATTCGATGTTATTACTACTTTTAATGGAATTGTTAAGGATACACAGACAGGGACTACTGTAGGCGATATCGAAAATAATGATTTTGTTGATTTTAGTGGTACAAGTTCAGCATCTTTAACAGCTGATGCGGGCGGGGAATTGGAAGATGGCACAAATGGGACTGTAGTTAATTCTAATTATACTCGTTATTTTGAATTACTGAAAACTGCAAAATGGAATACAATGGGTATCCCACTCGAAACATCAACTGAAATACACGCTCAAGTAAAATCCTTTATCAGTTATATGAGAGAAACAACCGGAACGAAAGTTCAGGCCGTTTTAAATAATATTGATGCAGATACAGAGGGTATTATTTCTACTCTTAATCAAGGTTATATATCCGCTCAGTATGAGATTACAGTTCCTATTTTTGTGGCTCGTGTAACTGGTATGAGTGCAGGTTGTGCAATTAATAAATCTTTAACTTATTATGCTTTTGAAGATGCAACAGAAATCATTAATCAATTGACACATGAACAAATTATTGATGCTTTAAGAAGGGGTAAATTTATTCTTTCTTCTCGCCAAGATGGCGTTGTTGTTGTTGAACAGGATATTAATACATTGCATATGTTTACTGCACTAAAAGATTATTCTTTTAGTAAAAACAGAGTAATTCGTACCATTGATCAAATTAATAATGATATTCGTTTATTATTTGAAAAGAGTTATTTAGGTAAACAGAATAATAATGATGATGGTCGAGAAATATTTAAAGCTGATATCGTTGATTACTTAAATAAACTTCAAAAAATGGGCGCTATTCAGAATTTTGACGGCTCTACAGACATTACAATCAGACAAGGTGCTAACCTTGACGAAGTTGTAGTTGAATTGTATTTACAGCCTGCTGATTCAATGGAAAAATTGTATATGACAGTAACTATTCGTCGTTAAGAAGGGAGGATTAAATAATGTCACAGGAGTATGATTATTTACGAGCTGGCGATGCCGTTTCCGGTCAAGAAGGTTGGGCAACTATGGTTGTTGACGGTGTTCTTACAGAATTGTTTATGATTAAGGATTGTACAATGACTTTCACAAAACGCAAGAAAGAATTTCGTTCTCTTGGTTTTCGTGGGGCGCAACATAAATCTTCTGGCTGGTCTGGTAAAGGTGAATTTACTCTTTACTATGTTTCTTCTGCATTTCGTAAACTTATGCGTGAATACGCTAAAACAGGTAAAGATTTATATTTCACTATTACTATCAAGAATAATGACCCAACTACCACAATCGGAAAACAGGTGTCTGCATTCTATTACTGCAATATTGATGAAGGGGTCTTGGCAAAATTAGATGTTGAAAGCGAAGTTTTGGAAGAGTCTATGACTTGTACATTCTCCGACTTTGAATATTTAAATTACTTTTCAAGCCCTAATCCGGAAATTTAATTGGAGGTTATTATAATGGAACTTTTAGATCTTATTCGAAATCGTGATATACGTGATACAAAAGAAATTGCTTTAAAAGGTGAGCTTGCAGGAATAACAATTACTATTAGAGCTATTGATGCCGATGAATGGCAAGAAGCTAGAGCTAAGGCAATTAAAATTAATGCAAAAGGTGAACCAACAGTTGATAACATGGCATTATCCAGTAGCTTAATGGCTATTGGCTGTGTAAACCCTAATTTCCGTGACCCGGCTGTTTTAGGTGGTGTTACAGTTCCAACGGAATTTGTTAAAGCTAAATTTAAACCCGGCGAGATTGAATTTATTGCAAATAAAATCATGCAACATTCTGGCTATGGTGAAGAGGCTGTTGACACAGCAAAAAAGTAAAACAGCTCTTTAAAGAAGGAGATTCCGATACGGTGGCAGCATTTTGGTGTTTCAGAAGACTTCATTGGAAGCCTTCTGAATATCTAAATTTACCAATTTCAGAAAAAGCCTGTGTGCTGGCATTTATTGAAATCGCCGCTAAACAAGATGCTGAATTACAAAAGAAAACGAAAACATAAAAGATAGCGAGGTTAGCCTATGGAAGTCAGGAATACATTATATTTAAACGATCAAATGTCCCCTGTGCTAAATAAGGTTTTAGCCTCGCTTCGTCTTACTTTAACGGCATTAAATCAAACGCCGGGCGAAGCGAGTCTATTTAAAGCAGCTTCGCGGGATATATCAAAAGCTAATGCTTTACTTAAAGATTTTAATTCTGATGTTAATCGTTCTCAGAATTTAATTAAGGGGCTTGGCTTTAAAGATGAAAATCCTATTGGAAACGTATTTTCAAATGCAATGAATCCTTTAACAGAATTATTAGCTGGTGTGTATTTGTTGAAAAGTACCATTTCAGAAATTGGACGTGTAACAGATATAGGCGATGCCTTAATGTTAAATGCAGCGAGATTAAATATTATTAATGATGGTTTAAGAACACAAGATCAATTATCCAGAGATATTTATGATTCTGCACAAAGATCAAGAGCTGACTATTTAGCTACAAGCCGAGTTATTGGTCGTATGGGTATTCTTGCAGGACACGCTTTTGCAAATAACAATGAATTAATAGCTTTTACTGAGTTAGTAAATAAGGCTTTCCTTGTTGGTGGTAGTACATCACAAGAACAAAAAGCGGCCATGTATCAGCTCACACAAGCTATGGCCTCTGGAAGATTGCAAGGCGATGAAATGCGTACTATTCGCGAATCTGCTCCTTTAATTAAAAAAGCTATACAAAATTATATGGGACTTGATGATGCAGCTTTTAAAGAAGCACAAAAAAATGGGGAAATAACTGCTGAAGTAATTAAGAATGCAGTTTTTCAAAAAGCTACAGAAATTGAAAATAAATTTAATGAACTTCCTATAACATTCGGTCAAGCTATGACGATGGCTGGAAATAGTCTGCTAATTGGAATGGATGAAATATTTACTGGCATTAGTACCAGCGGCGTAGGAATGATTCAAACACTTGTAGAAAATTTTGATATATTAGCTGGAATTTTAGGCTACATTGCAGGCGTTTCTCTTGTTATATTAGTTCGTAATATTGCAGCAGCGCTTCCTGGAGCCGCTGCGTTGGCATTAAGTTTTATTGCTATGAATTGGCAAGTATTGCTCGTAGTAGCCGCCGTCGGAATGTTAATGAAATTATTTTTAGCTTTTCCGGAAGCTTTTGGAGTTATTATGGGTGGTATTAATGCAATGAAAACAGCCTTTATGAATTTAGTAAAAATGGTTGCCGATTATTTTATCTTACTATTTAATAACATAATTCTTCGAGGAATGAATTTTGTTTTAGATAAATTAGGTAAAGAAAAAATTGGTTATGTAAGTATGTTTGCGATGGAAGATGTAGGAGCTAGTTATAAATCAGGTTATGATTGGGGAACTAATTTTGCTAAAGATACTAACACTAAAATAGACAGTTTTTTAAATACCATGAAAAATACATTTAATCCAAACGGTGTTGGAGCTACTGGTGGAGTTAAAGCTAAACCTATTACAGATCTTGATACTGTTGGAGAAGTAAAAAATGTTAAAGGTGGTAAAATTAGTCTTGATGAAGATAGTATTAAGTGGATCAAAGAATCTCAGGCAATAGAATTTGTGAATAGGTATACTACAATGCGTCCAATTATGAGAGTTGTGTTTGGAGATGTGCATCAAAATGCAGATGTAGGACAAATTGCAGATGATTTGGCGGATATGTTTGAAAATGCCTATAATTTAAGTGTTGGAGAGGAGTAGGATAAAATGGTTGCACAATCCGGAAAAATAAGTGATACTACCACACTTCTTGAGAGCCTTTCTCCAAATTCGGATTCTATAAGTAGGGCTAGAGGCGATGTAAAGATATTTATTGTGTATAAAGGAGATACAGTGCAAATTCCTGTAAATCCTTCAGACTTAAAAATTGCTACTCCAGGAAATAATAAAACATACCCTATTGTATCATTAGGAGAAATAAATGTTTTAAAAAATCCTAAATTAAGCACGATTGGATTTAGTTGTTTTTTTCCAACAATAGAAACACAGAATTATCCCTATGTACTAACAGGCAATTCAGAACAAACTTTTTATACTGCATTAATTAAGCAAATTTTAGATAGGCAAAATAAAGCACAATTTCATGAACCTTCATTTTATGTAAGTTTATTTAGTAAGATTAGGGATAGCAAAGAACCTATAAGGTTAATTATTACTGGACTTGCTGTTGGATTTAATAAACTTGTATCTATTGAAAAATTCGATTATGATTGGAAGGAAGCAGATCCCGATCCGTATTATGATATCGAATTTAAGGTTTATCAGATTTATGCAGTTAATAACGCTACTGTTGATGAAGATGGTACAATAACTGTTGATACTGGTGGATTAAGAACAGATGAATCCGAGGCCTTAACAATGGGGGATGAAGTAAGTGTGACAGGTACAATTTATAAAGATCCAGCTATGCAGTTTGTAGATAGGTATGTTAAGAATAAAACTGGCTGTTACGTAAATCTTTTAGATTTCGATAATAATGGAGCAATCCATATAACTGATAATGAAGACCGTTGGATTGGTTGGGTATCCGAAACAGCGGTAAATAAAATATCGGGTATACTGTAATGAATATTTTATTAGCTGTACAACTTCCGAATACTAAAGTTTTTGAAATTTCTCAAGTTGTCTTTGATATATCTTGGACAACGACATTGCTAGAACAGCCTGGAAAATTAAGATTCTCCGTACCTAATAATATTGAATTAATTTTAGAATTTGCAACCACTGTTAATTTAAGAATTGACGATATACCAATTTTCTATGGATATGTTGTTAATATGACAGCTTCTGAAGATACTATTACTTATGAAGCTGTTGATCAAGTTTTTTATTTAAAAAATAAAGAATCCTATGTCTTTTCCGGAAAGACAGCAACTCAGATTTTTAAAGCTATTTGTGAAGACTGGAAATTTACTTACAAAATAGTTGATGATTGTTTATGGGAAGTTTCTCCACGAGTTCATGATGGAAAATCCTTGTATTCAATAATTAATTATGGATATGATGAAGCTTTAGTGAATATACAAAATTGGTTTATTCTAAGAGATAATTATGGTACATTAGAACAAATCAGTTTATTATCAACAAAAACAAACTACTACATTTCAGATGATTTAAATATTACAGGTTACAATTTTAAGAAAAACATTGACAGGGATTCATATAATCGTGTAAAATTAGTACAAGACAATACGAAAGAAGGAGTTCGTAAAGTTTATGTGGCTCAGGATGATGAAAATCAGCGTAAATGGGGCATATTGCAATATTACGAAAAAGTAGATAAAACAGCAACTGAAAATCAAATCAAACAAAGAGGCGATGCTCTTTTGAAGGTTAAAAATAGGGAATTAAAATCTTTAAGAGTTGAGTGTGTTGGTTTACCCTATTCTTTTAGAGCTGGAAATTGGTTAACCGTTAAATTAGACCCTCTAACTAAAGCTGGATTTGTTAATATGCAGGAATATATTGCAACAGATTGTTCGCATACTTGGAAAAATAATGAGCACATAGTTAAATTAAATTTAAGTCAATATAGTTTGGATGTAGGTGTTTAATATGGAAGATTCTGGAGTTGTTCGGATTCTAAGTATAACGCGAAAAATGGTAAAACAGAAAGCTCAAAGTTCCGATATGTCTGATTGTGTATACGGAACAGTGCTTTCTGTTTCTCCTTTAAGTGTACAATTAGATTCAAGAACGACATTAGGTGAAAATCAATTAGTTGTCGGAGCTTTATGTAAGGAAACAATAATTAAGATTCCTTTTCCAGAAAAAGGACAAGTAAAACATAAACATCAAGCTATTCATAATGGTATGCACAATACCACGGAAGAACTTCCAGAGATACAATTATGGCGTGGCTTGAATCCCGGCGACAGAGTTATTTTAATTAGATTTAATAATGGACAGAAATTTTTAATTCAGCAAAGGGTGGAGGGAATACCATGATACCCACAAATCGCAATATTATTGTAAATCAAATAGGGCAAAATGAAGTTACAAGAACTTATAAGGTTGATAATTATAATAAACGAATTATAGGTACAACAGATGGACAGTCTGCTATTGAACAAGCAATAATGAAAAATTTCGATACTGAAAGATATGCTTATGTTATTTATTCTAAAAATTATGGAATTGAATTAGAAAAGTATATCGGTAAAGATTTTGATTATATTCAAGCAGACTTACAGAGAGCTTTGGAAGATTGTTTATTAGCAGATTCTCGAATTTACGCTATTAGTAATTTACAGTTTACACAAGAAGGACTTGACTATATGTCAATTACTTTAGATTTACAAACTGAATCTGGCGTATTGCCAATAACTTTGGAGGTGAAAAAATGAATGTTTTAAGTGAATACCTGCAAAAGTATACCTATGAGTATATTTTAACGGAAGCATTAAGCAAAGTTCCAGATAATGTTGATAAACGAGAAGGTTCGATTATTCGAGATGCTTTATCACCATGTTGTTACGAAGCCGCAAAACACATATTATATTTAGCTGATATTATCGAACAAACATATATCGAAACTGCAAATGGATTATGGCTTGATGGGCGTGTAATAGAGGGGGGTATAACTCGAGATCCCGCAACATACGCTAAAAAATTAGGAGTATTTAAAACACAGCTAGATGAACCTTGTCAAATTTCTATTGGACAATCTTTTTCAACCGTTGGAGATACTATCTTAAATTATACCGCAGTACAGGTATACACAAATGAAGATGGGAATGTAGTACCCGGAAGTTATATTATGCAATGCAATACTGTTGGCAGCGTGGGAAATAGTTATATAGGTAGAATCGTTCCTAATGATTATATTGAAAAGTTGGCAAGTGCTGAAATTACTACTTTACTTTATCCAGGAGAAGAAGAAGAATCAGATGATTCTCTAAGAGAAAGATTTTTAGCTAATTTAATGAAAACAGCCTTTGGCGGTAATATTGCACAGTATCGGCAATGGGCTAAAGAAATTCCGGGCATTGGTGGTGTTCAAGTTTATCCTGTATGGGCAGGCGGAGGAACTGTAAAGTTAAGTATTATTGATACAGATTACAATTCTTGTTCTTCAGAATTTTGTCAAACTATTTTAGAAAAATTCGATCCGGAAAATTCTGGCGGGGAAACTGGTTTAGGGTTAGGTATTGCTCCCATTGGGCATAAAGTAACAGTAAGCACTCCATTACCTAGAACAATTAATGTGTCTGGAAAAATCACTTTATTGCCAGGATATAAATTAGAAACTTTGATGCCTGATATTAAAGCTGCTTTAGAAAATTATCTTTTGTCTTTAAGAGAAGCTTGGGAAAATAGTGACGATGAAAATAATTATTCTGTAACTGTTTATTTAGGTAGAATTAATTTTGCTATTCTAAATGTTAAAGGTGTATCTAGTGCCTATGAATTAAAATTAAATGAAACAGACACAGATATTAAATTAACAGAAACAAGTTCATTACAAGAAATTCCTGTATTAGGTACGGTGAGTCTAGATGAACAATAGGTATGGTTTATACAGAACTAGAATTGGTCGTTATTTTCCTCGTTATTATGAAGGTATTTTAGAAACAGATGAATTAATTAAAGTTGAAAATGATATTTGGAATAACTTATACTTGTTATTAAATAAAGCAAAAAATAATCAATTTATTGCATACGCAGATGAAGATGGTATTTATGCTTATGAACAATTATTCCAAATAGTTGCAGATCCGGAAACAGAAACATTGGAGGAAAGAAGATTTAGATTATTAAATAGGATACAAACATTATCCTATTATACAATGATTTATCTTCGTCAAAAATTAGACTCTTTATTTGGAAAAAATAATTATGAAATAGAAATGGATTATCCGAATTATACCTTATACATTAAAAGTAATGCTTCTAATTCTTTTATTTATAAGGAAAGTATTGCTACTATAAATAAAATAAAACCTGCAAACATTGTATTTATCAATGTTCCATTTATTCCAAATACGATTGAAGTTGGCGAAGAAATTTATCAACAAAAATGGTGGTGGAATTATATTTTAGGTGGTAAATGGAAAGTAGGTCAAAAACCTATTATAAGTGTTCAAGAATTAGCAAAATTAAAATCTGAGGAGGTGCAATCCTTGACTCCATTAATGCTTAATAAATTAAAAACGTTTACAGGGGAAGAAATACATGCAGTTCTTATAAATGATACTTATAAGATAACAAATTTCGTTCAAAAAATTATTACTGGTGGGTATTTAAGAATCCAATATAATATTGAAAATTGGGAAGAAATAAAATTAATTACTAATATTAAATTTTTAGATGGAGAAGATTTAATTCTTTCTAATGATCCTGTTTATATTCCCATTGCTTCAGATACTATGATTGAACATCGAATTAACATTCGGGAGGTTGGAACAAATGGCTAATAATATTGTTATGAAAATTACTGATTATATCGCTCATTTATGGCATGACACAGATAACGACATTGTAATGGCTGAAAATGTTAATGGTTGGGAAAATACATTGCAACAGCATGCAGAATTTTTAAAAAGATTTTCTTGGCAACCGAATACACCATATCCTAAAAATTCTGTGTTACTTTATCCTTTTGGATTGCATACTAAATTAGTATCTAAAAATGCTGGTACAAGTGGAAGTAATGAACCAACATGGTCGGACGCAAGTGGACAAGAAGGTTCCAGAACGATAACAGATAATGATATTATTTGGGAAGAACAACCAATTCAAGTATCTGCAGATACTACACCAATAGGAACGATTAAACAGCAATTATGGAATAGCGCTCCTCCAGGATACTTAAAAATGACACAAAGTTATGTATTAAATAGATCAGAATATCCAGAATTATGGAATGTTGTTGAAACTCGTATGCCTTTAACGACTGAGGTTGAATGGCAAAAAATGTTAACATTAAATAAAACTTCTGTTCCATTTTTTTCTAGTGGTGATGAAAGCACAACTTTTAGAACACCTATATTATTGGATGATATAACAGCTTCTGATAGTATTAGTTTTGTTAAAGAAGAAAAAACTAATATTGTTGGAAATTCTTCTTCTTTTGCTTTTAATTCTGTTGTTACTGTTGGTTCTAGTGGAACAGCCGATACAGATTTAATTATTATGGCAATAAGTTATGATAATATAACTATTAACGGATATGTAAGTGGTGTAAATGTAATGCACACCGCAGGCCGTTCTAAATATGGTCAAGGCGCTACAAGTATTTCTTTTCCTGTTCCTAAAGGGGCTAGTTGGAGTGTTTCAGGCGGAAGAACTATTTATGCTTTAAAAACAAAATCAATTAATAATACAGGAACTTCGACAATTATTAAATCTGCTAAAGTTGGTATGCCTTATTATTTAAGAACCTTAAATTTATAAGGAGAAATAATAATGATAAAATTTAGAATATTTAAACAAAGATTGAGTTATTATGGAGATTCTGAAGTTGTTGCAGATAGTAAGGGTTATTTAACATTTACACTTGAAACCTCCGAAGATTGGGCTAATTATGTAGGTAAGACGGTACAATTTACCAAGAACGGAAAAACTTACAATGTAACCAACATTTCAGATGGCGTAGAATATCCAGTACCGTGGGAAGTTTTAGTTGGTGCAGGAATAATGCAGGTAAATGCTTTTGCCGTATCTATGGATAACAAAAGAGCAACAACTAATGAAATCGATATAGAAATTATTGATAGTGGGTTTAATGAGGATAGTCTACTTCCTGAAGATCCTACTCCGGATATATTTGAACAATATGTTCAACAAGTTCAGGAAAATGCAGATAAAGCTGTTAAAGCGGCTGATGAAGCTAAAAAGGCACAAGAAGCCTCCCAAAATATTAAAAACCAAATTGATGTAATTTATCAAAATGTTAAAGATGTTAAATCAGATATAGAAGATTTACTTCATCAAGTTCAGGAATCAACAAATACAGCTTATCAATATGCAGAAGCGGCTAAAACTTCTGCAGAGGCGGCTAGTAAGTCAGAAACAGAAGCTGGACGTTATGCTGGTGAATCTAAAATATATTCACAAAATGCTAAACAATCTGAAACAAATGCTAAACAATCTGAAACAAATGCTAAATTGTCAGAGGAAAACTCTAAATTAAATGCAGATAAAACACAAGCTAATACAGAAATAGTATTAAGCACCAAAGAAAGTATTGATACTATTTATGCCGATATTCAAGATCGACAAAAGGTTATTGAAGATTTAAATACTAATGTTAACAATAAAGCAGAACAAATAAATATTCAATATAGTCAAATTGAAGAATGGTATAATGGATTTTTACAAGCCGCATCTTATTTGATTTTTACAGATGAAGTTAGCGAAGATTTATGGGCTTTAGAAGAAGATGATTATGTATTAACTTTAGAAACTTCAGGAAAAGCTATATTAAATATTCAAATATTAGAAAATGGTTTGTATACAAGAACTCCTTTTGTTGATATGGAATTTCCAAATGATTTAAGTGTTAAACTTCGTTCTATTGCTCCCTTTGCTGGAAGGTTGTGCCTTTACGATTTAATGAAAGGTAGTGAAACTAATGTTTGAGCATATAACTAAAGTTTTGACTGGATTAAAATTGATAAAATTTATTAATTCTTTAATTGATTTAATAAATAGTCATTTATCTAATTATAATAATCCGCATAAAGTAACAGCCGAACAGTTAGGTTTATCCAATGCTTATAAATACAAAGGAAGTGTTCCAACTTATCAAGATTTACCTTCTACAGCAGAAAGTGGAGATGTATATAATGTTGTGAAAGGTGATAAAGAAATAGGTGTTGCAGATGGAGCAAATTTCGCTTGGAATGGTTCAGAATGGGATAATCTTGGCGGGCTATTAACCGGAACAGGTGCAATTAGAGTTGAATTTATGGTTATAAGCTGGCAAGAGGACACATCTACAGGTTTGTATAAACTACCATTAAATATTTTTGAACAAGTGGATAGTGTTGGTGTTTTAAGTGTAGAAGCCATTGAAAATGGTCAAAGGCATAGTGTGTTATTAGATACGATTGGAAATGATTTAATTTCTATGAATGCTTTTGACGGCGCAATTTATTATACTACGTTTAGGGAGGTTTCCTAATGCAAAAAATTGATAAGCAGCAAAATGTTACAGTGCAGAATATTCTTCGTTGTTTAAATGAATTAAATGATGAAAATATGGTGTATGTAGGTTCACAACCGCCAACGGAAACAAAAAAAGGATTAATATGGATTAATCCAGAGGAATTATCACAAGAGCCAGAAGTTCGTTATGTTGGGCATATGGTCGGAGATATTTATCCTATTAACTATACAGAACTTGAAGAAGGTCAAATTATACTAAAAGGCCAATTAGTTAGTCGTCAAGTATATGAAGTTCTTTGGAATTGGGTAGAAAAGCATCCTAGCTTACTAAAAACAGAGCAAGAATGGAATGAATATTTTAATAATACAAATGGACTATGTTGCCCTTATTTCAGCTATGGGACAAATGATACTAATTTCAGACTTCCAAATTATTCTGGAGTATTTATTAGAGCTGATTCTGATATAACTAAAATTAATCAATTTAGTGAAGATACACAAAGAAATATTCTTGGACAATTTACAACTTTTCGTACAAGTTGGGATGATGGTACTGGAGAATTACTTTTTGGAGTGAGTGGAGCTTTTGCAAAAGTAGAAACTGGTAATAATATGGACAGTATTCATCAAGATGTCTCAGACAGACAACAGCAAACTATAAATTTCGACGCTTCACGTTCAGTAGGCGCAGAGCATACTGGCGAAGAAGTAAAACCTAAATCAATAAATCAAATATGGGTTATTCAAGCCATAGGAGTAATAACAAACGCCTCTAATTTGGATATTAGTCAATTAGAAGAAGCAATTCAACAATTAACTAATTATAGTAATTATGAAGTTGCCTGCATTAAAAATAATCCAAATTATTATAATCGTGATGAATTATTTACTACAAACAAAACAACAGTAACAATTCCGAAAGATTTAAAAATCAATATTAATGGAAATTGTTATATTAGTACAATTAATAAATCTTTACAATTATCTACAGTAGATACTCCAGCTAATTTAGCAGGTAAAGATGTTTATATTTATGCTTGTGAACCAACTTCAGGAACAGAGCCTATTTTCGTATTATCTTTAAATAGCACAGTCCCAACAGGTTACACAGCTAATAATAGCCGTAAAATAGGTGGATTTCATTGTTTGTGTAAAGATGTTGGAGTTATAGAAGGGCATACGTTATCTGGATATGTTACTGGAGATATATTACCAGCAACAAGATGGGATTTACTACATAGACCAAAAGGAGAACCTGAAGGATTCGCTTATGAAGAATTAACAGATTGTTGGATTGCGATTTATCTGCCAAGTTGGGACGGAACTAAATTAGTCAGTGTTTATAATGGAGTTATTGCTGATGGAGCTTCGACTAAAAAATGGCATGGTGAAGCCTTTTATGAGCAATTTGCAAAACAAGGAATGCGTTTAGTTTGGCGACACGAATTTCAAATGGGAGCAAAAGGTTCTAATGAACAAACAAATATTCAAGGTTCTTCTGATCCTAATACTACAGGTGGGCATGTAGATACAGCTGGAAGAAGAATGATTAGTAATATAGGATTAGAAGATTGTTGCGGTGTATTATGGCAATTTGCAATGGATTTAGGCTTTGCAGGCGGGTCTGGTTGGACAAATTCTACTTATAACTCTAATGTAGACGATAGAAGTTATGGACAAACATACGGAACGCTTTATCGCTTGCTCTTGGGCGCTTACTGGGATCTCGGCGGTTATTCGGGTTCGCGTTCTGCTGCTTGCAATGCTTCGTCGGCTAATGTGTTTGTCGGTAGCTCTGCGCGCGGCGCGTCGGAGCCGAAAACGGTTAAAGGATTAAACTAAATAACAATTGAACGAAATATTAGTAAATCGGAGAAAACGTGGCTAGTACATTTGTACTAGCCAATACCGAATTTTTAGTGTATAATATAAATAGGTAGATATGCTATTAGTCTTTGGCTTCGTACTTGCTATTGGGCGCTAACTGGGATAACAGCGGTTATTCAGGTTCACGTTCTGCTAATTGCAATAATTCGTCGGCTAATGTGAATGTCAATAACTCTGCACGCAGCACGTCGGATACGTGGGGAAAAATAAGAGGCGCGTCTTACCCCATGGCTGAGCATATTTACCTTGCAGTTTTGCAAAATACAAGAAGGGGGAAAGCAGTGGTTAGTAGTCAAAAACGAAAATCACTGTTTTCAATTTTTTAAATGAAAAGACATGGAGATCTGTGGAATAAAATCATTGATAAGGATAATTTATTATTAGCTTTTAAAAAGGCAAAACGCCATAAAAGTTGGCAACAAAAGGTTATCAAAGTTGAACAAAATCTAGAGGAAATGATTGAAAAATTAAGAGAATCTTTAATAAATGGTACATATAAAACATCTGGATATCGACAGAAGAAAATTTATGAACCAAAAGAAAGAACTATTTATATTTTACCTTTTTATCCGGACAGAATAGTTCATCATGCAATAATGAATATTTTAGAGCCAATATGGGATAAATTATTTATTTCACATAGTTATGCTTGTAGAAAAAATAAAGGTCAACATAAAGGCAGTATTAAATGTATGGAGTATGTTCGCAAAAATAGATTTTGTCTAAAATGTGACATAAGTAAATTTTATCCTTCTATTAATCATGAAATTCTAAAAAGAATTATAAGAAAGAAAATCAAATGCAAAAGAACCATAAAATTATTAGATAAAATAATTGATAGTATAGATAGTCCAACAAATGTTCCAATAGGAAATTATCTTAGCCAATGGTTTGGGAATTTATATTTAAATGAGTTGGATATGTTTTTAAAACATGATTGTAAGATAAAGTATTATTTAAGATATTGTGATGATTTTCTTTTATTTTCTAATGATAAACAATTCTTAAAAGATATGTCTGTTAAAATAGAAGAATTTGTAACAACTAAATTAAAACTAAAATTAAGCAAATGTAATATACTATCTACGTCGCAGGGTGTGGATTTTTTAGGTTATAGGCATTTTTCAGCTGGCTATATTTTAGTTCGAAAGTCTACTGCAAAAAGAATGAAGAAAAATATTAAGGCTTTAAAATATAAATTAGCTGTAAAGAAAATATCTAAAGAATCTGCTTTATCTACAGTGGCAAGTGTTGAGGGTTGGTTAAAATGGGCTAATGCTTATAATCTTAAAAAGTCTTTACAATTAGAAGACTTAAAGAAGTCCATAGGAGGTTCTGTTGGTGAATAGATTTAGTGACTTTTCTACCGAACAATTAATAGGTGAAAAGATTAGTATTGATAAAATTCTTAATAAAGAAATTAAAGTATTAGCTTTTAGATTAAAAAATAGTAAAATTGAAAAAGGTAGTACCTATGCACAAATTCAAATTGAATTGCATGGAGAATTAAGAGTAATATTCACAAATTCAACAGTATTAAAAGAGCAATTACAAAGATATAAAGAACATTTACCATTTTGCACTACTATCATTAAAAATAACAAATATTTTTCATTCAGTTAAGGAGGATAATCATGGTAGGATACCCAAAATCTTTAAAAACTAAAGAAGATTATGAATATGTTAGAAATAATTTTTCAAAAGAAATGTGGAAAAAAGATTTTCAGGCTTTATTAGATAGCTCTTATGATTGGTTTTTTGTTGAAAAACTTTTAAAAATTGAAGAAATTGTTTTAGCTAAAAATCAGAGAATAGAATATGACGAGGAAAGAGATGAAAGATATCTTTACGAGTATAGGTTTAATCCGGATTGTAAATTAATGCAATTAGGCTATACGGTGCAAGAAGTACAACTTATTTTATGGGAGGCAGAATAATGTCAACTATACAAATTTATGATGGAGAAAAATTTGTACCCTTTAATATTTCCAATGCTATTGAAATGCCTGTAGGTTTTGAAGATTATGTATCTTATACAGAACTTGATCCTGGTCAATTAATTAGAAATGGTCAATTAGTTAGTAGGGAAATTTATTCAGATTTATGGAATTTTGTTCAATCAAAACCTTCTATGCTTTTAACAGAAGAAGAATGGCAAGCAAATTTAACAGCAAATGAAGGATTAGCCTGTAACTATTATTCGGCTGGTGATGGTAGTACAAATTTTAGATTGCCTAAAGCTAGTGTAATAGTTCTTCCAGATCCTAATGTGGAAAATATTAATAAATATTCAACAGATACACAACGAAATATTACAGGTACTTTTAGAGCATTAGCGTGGGAAGAAAGTAAAGAAACTTCTGGAGCGTTTAGTATTACGGCAGAATTGGAAGATAGATTTACAGAAGTAGGTTCAGCTTTTGGAACTTGTGATTATGTGTTTAATGCGGCAGATTCAGTAGGCTCAGAACACACTGGCGAAGAAGTAAAACCAAAAACAATAACTAAATTGCCTATAGTATATGCCTTTGGAAGAATTGTAAATGCTGGAGAATTAGATTTTCAAACAGTTGTACAAAAACAAAATGATTTAACTCTAAATCATCAAATTAAATCATTTACAGATTTAACTCAAATTGGCTTAACTAATGGAATTGAGCAGTTACAGGATATTGGTAAAAATTTGCCTGATAATTCTCAAATAACTTATCGAGTTTGGGAGAAAGATAATCATAATCATGTTATTTATCCCAGTATAAGTGGAATATTCACGATGGAAAAAACAATAACATTTTGTAGATGTTTTTTTAATAGTATAACACCTAACAAACAATGGCAAATGTCTTTTGATTATCGTGATGAATTTTATCATGATCCAACTTGGGAATTATTAGCAAAAAATAATAAATTGAGTATGCCGTCTAATAACAAGATAATTATTAATTTAAAAAATCAGGGAGATTCCTGGACAGCCCCCTGTGATGGTTATATATGGGGAATGAAAATTGGAGGTAGTGAAGTTGTAAATAGTTGGTTAAATGTTTGGGACTCTGCTAATGCAGATACAACTAATTATGGCACTTTAATTTATTGTGATTATGGTCAACCATATATTAATTTATGTGGTAATTTAGCTGTACGAAAAGGTCAGACTGTTTATTTTAATTGGAGTAATGATTGTAGAGTATATTTTTATCCAGCTTTAAATGCTAATTCATCTGTTTATGGTGAAGATGTAAGAATTTATATTCAAGTTGTTAATCCTCAAGGTATAGTTAGAGGGGCTACTGTTGAGATATCAATAGGTTCTGAATATACAGAAACAGGAAAGACTCTCACTGATGGTAGATATTTACTATCATATGCTGGTTATAGTGCATTAAAAACAGCAGAATCACTTAATGTTGAAGTAACCTGTGAGGATGGGACTACTGGTCAAACACAAGCTCCTGTTGGATATTTTGAAGATAAAATAAATGAATTGCAAGTATTAGTATCTTAATAAAGCTTGACAAAATAAAAATAATATACTATAATTAAGGAGTATAAGATGAAAGATAAAATACTTAACTGGTTTAAAAAATTGGTTGAAAATACACCACAATTAATAGGTAACAAATACATTAAGTATATAGCTTTCTACCTTATATTGGTGTATCTCGGCTTTACTGTAATGTTTGTTTACGGATGGATACATAACCTAAATGTAACAAATGAAGCAGACTTGCCGATAATTATTTCATTTTTGACTTTCTTTGTAAGTGGGTCAACTGTTTATGCTATTACATTTTTAGCTAAATTATTTATTGATAAAAATAATAATGGCATATCAGATATTCTTGAAGGAAAGGAGGAAAAAGACAATGGTAACTATAAATGAAATCATTGCACTTGCCGAAAGGGCTAAAAATGGTGGTATTAATCGAATTTATTGTCATCATACTGGTGGATTATACAAAATGAATAGTGTTGAAAAAGAACATTATCATATTTGTATTGAAAGTGATGGAACTGTTCGTATTAATGGTGAACTTACAGACTACAAAGAGCATACATGGCATCGAAACAGTAATGCTATTGGAATCGCTTTATGTTGTGCTTATGGGGCGACTGTTTATAAAAATCCTGAAAGAATTAATTGGAATGGTTATCCACCAACACCAATTCAAGTCGAACGGTTAGCTGAGATAATTTGTTTTATAGCAACTGTTCTAGAAATTCCAATAGATTCGGAGCATGTTATGACTCATGCAGAAGCTGCTGATATTGATGGTTATGGTCTTTATGGTAACGATCCCGATATGAGATGGGATTTACTTCTTTTAGACGACCCCGGAACAGGTAAGAAAAACCAGCCCGGCGGTGATGTAATTCGTGGATTGGCAATCTGGAAACAGAATAACTGAGGAGGAATCTAAAATGGAAGAAATTAAAGAATTTTTTGATAAAATAAAAGCTACTTTTAATCGTTATCCAAAACTGATTTCCTTTGGACTTGGATTTGCAATCGGAGTTTACTTTACTTGGAAGCAATGGTAAATGAAAAGAAAAATATTTTTCATGCTTTTGTTGTTTGGTTTATCATTGGGTTTATGTCAGCAGGCTTATGCACAGGATTATTATTTAGTTCCAGCGAAGAAATTCGAAATGCAAGAACAACAAATAGCGCAAGCGATATCCCTAAACGAACAATCGATAAACAAAATTCTGACGTTGAAAAAACAACGGACGGAATTAAACAACAACTTACAGAAAGCCAATCAGTCAGTAATAACATTGGAAAAACAGCAAACGATGTTGAAGACATCTTACGACAACAAAATCAAATACTTAGAGAGTTGCAATCAGACTTTAGAACAGGAGTCCAAAGAATACAAAAAGAAGATTAAACAATTAAAAGCTGAAAAAACTTTATTGTATATTGGACTTGGTACTGTTTTATTAATTGCGATATCCTAGGAGGATGTAATGGAAAATCCAAATGATAAAGATTTGCAGCACCTAGATAAGTATCTAGAGAGGTTAATGCAAAGACAAGATGAAATAGATAAAAAAGCAAAAGACGCTCAAATTTATCGGGACTATAATGTAAAATTATTAGGACTTTTAAAAATTTTAGTCATTGGTTTTCTCTGTTGCATCTTTTTTTGTGCCTGTGCATTGGGTATTTCGTCGGTGCTTATTGCTAAAGAATATTTTACTTATAAACAAGGTATTGTAAGAACTGTTACGGAAGAATCTGATACTATTTCCGGTGCTGGAAACAGTGTTATTATGAACAGAAGTAACGGAGCAACAATAAATGGAAAATGAAAAGGTAATTGCAGAACTATTACAAAGGATTAAAACTTTAGAAAGCCGTTGTGATAGATACGAAAAACGGTCAGAATTATTTGAAGAACAATTCCGTCAAACCTGTAAAGATGTGCAAGAGATAAACTTTAATGTCGTTACTATTTTAAAATTATTTGATAAATTAGAATCTAGATTAAATAAAGATCAAGAAATTCTCCATGGACGTATAGGTTCTTTAAAGCGAGATTTTGAAGAATATCAAATGAAAGATTTAAAGGACTACTATAATTATAAGAGAGTAATTGTCAATACAATACTAACTTTAATTATAGGTGGTCTAGTTGGAGGAATTATAACAGCTTGGCGGGTATTTGGAGCTAATGACTGAATCAGATTTCAATAAAAGACTTAAAACATTATCTTTAATTGCACTAAAGGTGATTATAAAAGGGACTGGCTTGAAAACAAAAAGTGAATTACTTTTATGGAAGTTTTATATTGAGGGTAAATCATATTATGAGATAGCCGATGACTTAGGAATTGAAAGTTCTTCAGTAGGCAAAGCCTTATGGAATGCCAAAAAGGAATTAATTCCGGACGAAGTAAAACCATATATTGAGCTCCTATTGCAAAAACAATAGCAAGGGAATAAACAGACAAACCGTCTACACAATTTAGGATATGTGTGGGCGGTTTATTTTTGTTACAATAATTACAGGTAATAAACCATGCGCCACTACAAAAAAGTTTAATATCAACCAAATATGGTGGCGGCGGTAGGAGGACAAATGTATGTATCCCGATAATTATATGAATCCTATGAATAATCCAATGACAAATCCTAATTATGGTTATAATCGTATGCAACAAGTTCAGCAAATGCAGAGAGCCATAAATCCTCAAGTTCCAAATATGTTCGGACAAGTAGAACAGCCACAACAAATGCAATCATTTATATCAGCAGTTCCTGTTACCTGTTTAGAAGAAGCTAAAGCTGCTAGAATTGCTTTAGATGGATCTATGAGTGTATTTGTGAATATTCAAGATGGTGAAATTTATACAAAACAATTGAGTATGAATGGTTTAGCCGAATTAAAAACTTATAAGTTAGTAAATCCACAAGAAAATAAGATTGAATATGTAACATCTAATGATTTTAATGGTTTAAATCAGCGGGTACAGAATATAGAAAATTTCTTAAATCAGTTAGGAGGTCAGCAAAATGAATCTAATGCAAATGATGCAAGCATTCAACCAACTCCGGCAAATGCAAAATCCTCAAACGGCAATGCAGCACATGTTCGGAAATGACCCTAAATTTCAACAGGCCATGAAAATGGCACAAGGCAAAACTCCGGATCAATTAAAAGAAACGGCTTTTAATTTAGCTAAAACTCAAGGTATTGATCCTAAACAAATTATGGGAGTTTTAAGTAATTTTGGAATTAAAATCTAAAAAGGTGCGCACCTAAAGATTTTGATTTAATAAATTAAAGGAAGTGTTTTATCATGGCATTCGAAGGTGCTCAAATGGTTCCTGTCTATGACATGAACAAATCTGATGGCGATGGCTTCATGGGTGGTGGAGCTGGCTGGATGTGGGTAGTAATGTTATTTTTCTTACTCGCATGGGGCGGTGGCTTCGGCGGTTTTGGTGGTAACGGCGCTAATGGTGCTGTAAATACCTTGACTAATGAATTTCTTTATACCAACCTTAATAATACTTTGGATCGTGGCTTTAATCAGCTTGCTAATCAGAATTTCGGTATCCAAAAAGATATCTGTGAATCTACTGGCGCTTTACAAATGGGTCTGTGTCAAGGATTCAACCAGACTAATGCTGCAATCGCAGAAAGTCGCTTTGCCGCACAGCAATGCTGCTGCGAAACTAATCGCAATATTGATGCTGTTCGTGCAGAAAACTACAAGAACACTTGTGAAATCACTACTGCAATTCATGCAGAAGCTGAAGCAACTCGTGCTCTGATGACTGCAAACGTAATGCAAGAGCTTCGTGATCAACTGCAAGCTGCTCAACTGCAACTTGGCAACTTGTCCCAAACTCAAAACATTATTAACGCAGTTCGTCCATTCCCGCAGCCCGCATACATTACTTGCAGCCCCTATACTTCCGCTAATGGATTCGGTTGCAACAATGGCTGTGGCTGCATCTAATTAGGAAGTGATTATTGTGGCCTGTAACCGCTGTGATAGATTTATTAAAAGTTCCAGCATCACAACTACTTCAACTAATCTAGTTATCACTCTTAGCACTACACCTACACTCACCAATTTAAAAAGATTTTGTCTTGTGCTTGCACAGAGTCTTCCTTCAGGGGCGAATACGCTTCCAGTGCAGATTCAAATCGGAACTACTGTTTATCCGGTTTATACCCGCACAGGTAATCTGTTAAGAGCAGATCAAATTCGTTGCCGTAGAGTTTATCCAATTATCTTTGGTAGTGACCCGAATCATTTCTCTATGTTGTGTTGTGTGCCTAATACTGTTTATACTCCAACAGCACCTACTGTACCTACGGTAGAAGTATTGGAAGATTAATATGTTAGAAACATTATTAAAACATCTTAAAGAGCAGAAAGATTTAGGTCTTACTAATGATATTTTAATGGAAACTTTTAAAAGTGCTATTAAACCATTAAAATATTCGGATAAAGAAGTTTATGACGAAGTCGTTGACAAATTGTATAAAGAGTGTTATGGTGAGCATTTTAGTGATTGGTTAGCTGAAAAAGCTGTTGAAAATTTCAAGAACGTAGATGGTACGGAAGGAGCTCACTGGTCTGTTGAACAGATTGATGATGTAATCCGCCAGTATGGTATTAAATGTATCGGATTTAACCGTTGGGATTTATATTTTGTAATGAATATGCTTTATAGCGATTATTACAACGTATTAGGTTCTGATACAGCGACCTACGTTAAAATGAGCAAGGCTTGGTTTGAAGATCCCGATGTTAGCGAAGGCAAAGCTTATCGCTACTATATGCAAGTCGCCAAAGCTTAATTTAAAGAGTACATTCTTCGGAATGTACTCTTTTTTATTGACATTTTAAAATCATTGCGGTATAATTAGTATATAAGGAGGCCAATAATTGTGATTAGAATTAATGTGAAAGAATCTAAAAAATTTAAAGATTTTCAATACTGTTTATTTATTAAATGCAGTTTTGATATTGATATTGTAAGTAAATTTAGAAAATTAGAATTTAGATATTTTCATGTAAATTCTGATTGTTGGGAAATTGCTCCTATACATTTACAAGCAGTGAAAAATATTTTAATTAATCAAGAATACCAAATAATTGGTGAAGAATTATTGCAAAATGATCTTGGAGATTTTACATTTAAAACAAAGCCTTATCAATATCAGATAGAAGGTGTTAAATATGGTATTGATAAAAGACATTGGCATTTAGGTGATGAACAAGGTCTTGGTAAAACAAAGCAAATAATTGATTTAGCCAGATATCTGAAGGAAATACAAGGTGTAGAGCATTGCCTTGTTATTTGTGGTGTAGCTTCACTACGTTGGAACTGGCGTGATGAAATTGAAACACATAGTGATGAAACTTATAAATTATTAGGTTTTCGTTCTAGAAAAAGAAGTAATAAATTATATGATGGTGGAACAAAAGCTAAATTAGAAGATTTAGAAGAAGTTCCGGAAGAATTTTTCTGGATTATAAATATAGAAGCATTTCGGGAAGAAGCTATTGTTAAATTACTAAAAAAATATCATGAGAATGGAACTATAGGAGCTATTTTCATTGATGAAGTTCATAAGGTTAAGAATCCACTCTCTGCACAGGGAAAAGGATTCATTAAGGTGATGAATACCAAAAACAAAAATGATTATCGTGTAACAATGAGTGGTACACCATTAGTTAATCAACCTATGGATTTATTTATTATCTTTAAATCATTAGGTTATGAAGAAAATAGTTATACAGCCTTTAAAAATCATTATTGTATTTTTGGTGGGTATATGGATCGTGAAATAGTTGGATATCGAAATTTGCAAGAATTAAAAACAAGATTGAAAAATATTCAATTAAGACGATTAAAAGAAGATGTTTTAGAATTACCACAAAAATTTCCACAAACAGTTTATGTTGATATGTATAAAGAGCAAGAACCTTTATACAAAGAAGTATTAGCTGGATTGCAAGATAAAATTGATTTAATAATGTTAAGTCCAAATCCATTAGCACAATTTACAAGATTAAGACAGGTCGTTGGAACTCCGCAGCTAGTAAGCTCTACAGTTCAAAAATCTGCTAAATTAGATAAATTAGTAGAACTGGTGGACGAAATTGCCAGTAGAGGGGAACAATGCCTTATATTTAGTAATTGGGCTGAGGTAGTGCAGATAATAGTTGATATCCTAAAACCTTACAATGCTATGGGGTATCTTGCCAAAAATAAAAACCTAAAGGACACAGAAAATGCCTTTAAGTCAGACAAAAACAAAGTTGCTTTAGTTGGTACTATAAAATTAATGGGTACTGGCTTAACTTTCAATAATTCAAATAATGTAATATTTTTTGATAGTCCTTGGACTGGTGCAGATAAACAGCAATGTATTGATAGATGTCATCGTATTGGTCAAACAAATGATTTGAATATTTATTCTCTTGTTTGTGCCAATTCAATAGATGAAAAGGTCGAGATGATTGTTCGGCGTAAAGAATTATTATCACAAGGTATTATTGATAGTGGTAATATTATTCGTATGCAGGAAATCATTAATATGTTACTTTATTAAGGAGGGATAATGTGTCAAGAAGTCGTAGAAAGAAAAGAAGAGGTTTTAAACCTAAAAGCACAGATTGCAATTTATGCTTTTTTGAAGATACTTGCAATCAAAAAACAGCTAAAGTTTGCAATTCTTTTGTTCCAGCCGATAATTCTTTACCAAAAGCTAAAGAATCTGAAAATTCTACGGTAAACAATTATTTGTGTAATGATATTGGAGCTCCTGTATCTTCAAGTGAATACGTAGCGCTTATTATTTTTGCTGTATTATTAATTGTTGGCTGTGCTTATTTAGTTTGGAGGTAATAAAATGAACAAAATAATAAAAGAATTAATTAGTGTACATAAAGAAGAAAGCCTTCTTAGTAAAAAACTTAAAAAGTTAAAAGAAGATGTTCGTGCTTATATGCAAAAAAATAATGTATCTTCAATAACTGTTGATGATGGCGAAGTAATAATTAAAGAAGTTGAACAAACAAGTTTCGATGAAGATAAATTAATAACATGGCTTGAAGAAAATCATCCAGAATGTCTAGCCGTTAAAACAGTTATTGATTATGATATGTTAGATAAAGTAGCTTTTGAAGATAAAAAACTTCCACAAGAATTAATTGTTTTTCAGGTAGTTAAAAAATCACAAAGGATGGATATTAAATATGCCAAAGATTAAAGAAATTACAGTTTCAAGCAAACGGAGTTGCCAAATAAACGGTGAATTTTTTACCTTTGAAACCAGTGAATTAATTAGCCTAGAAACTGGCGACGATATAAATGAAGTAAGGCAGAAAGCCTGGAGTCGTGTAAATGATGAAGTAGATAATCAAATTATTGAAACAAGTAAAATGTTCAGTGGCAGATAAAAATTTTTTACGAAGTATTGACAACCTGTAATGGTTGTGGTATTATAATAACAGAAGCGGGAAATAGCTTGGCGGTCGGTTCCCGGATATGTTCAGGAGTAACTGCAAAAAGTATTTGCCGCTTTTTAACCCTCATTTTTGTTTATTTGTCAGGCTAAAGCCCCCTATGACCGCCAATCATATAGGGGGCTTTTCCTGTTATAAGGAGGATTTATTATGTTGAAAAAAGTATTGTTAATGAGTATGGCTTTATTAGTGGGTATCAACACCGTTAATGCCTGCGAGGTAGAACACAAAGGGGCTAATAATAAAGGGGAGATCATTACAGACTTCAAGCCCTGTATGCAAGATAGTTGCCCAATTTATAAAAAATATAGAGAGTTAGAGATTATTATTGAAATTGAATTGCAAGAAAAAATGTCTGATGAACAAGTTGCTACAAAAGCAGCTAGACAGGATTTTATAAAAGCTAATACTAGAAGAATTGATAAACCGACAAAAATTGTATACAAATAAAAGAATTGAGGAAAAATTATGAAAGATTTCTACTATACAGTACACGAATGGATGTTTAAAGACCTTAAATTAAGTGGTTCGGAGCTAACAATTTATGCTGTAATTTATAGATATGCAAATGTTGAAAATCAGTATTTTACAATGACTATTAGAAGTCTTGCTGAACATTTAAATTTATCAAATGCAACAGTTCAGAAATGTATAAATTCTTTAGTCGAGAAAGATTTGATTCTAAAAAAACAGTCAATGCACGAAAATGGTATTGGACTAAAAAATGCGTATGCTATTAATTTTGACGTGTTCCAGAAAGTAGAACAACGTGTTCCAGAAAGTAGAACACAAGAAAATAATAAATATAATAATACTAGACAATTAGACAATAAGAATAATATACCAAATAGCAATATAGATAATAAACTAGGGGGTATAAGGGGGGTACGTGCTAAAACAAGCAAAGAAAATAATTTTTCGCGGTTTGATAAGCAGTTGGACGCTTTTCTTTTAGAAAATTTTTCAATAAAGAATGACAGGACTGTATTAAAAGCTTGTTTGAGTTCATATCTAAAATATCGATTAAAATTTAAATTAGAGCCAGAACAATGGCAAGCAATTTTAAATAGCCTTAAAGGCAGATCTTTTACAGAAGTATATTCAAGAGTTCAAACAGCCCTTGCGGCAGGATATAAAGTTTTAGTGCCTGTGTGGGAATTGCAACGTAAAGATAAGCCTATTGATAATATCCAACAAACTCCGGAAGATGATGGATTAGATCACACTATTATTGACAAGGTGTATTGATTATGTATGAGTATAAATTTGATCGTGAAAAATGCTGGTTTAAAGATGTTTGTGGCAAGTACAAAACAACTGACTGTTGTGCTAGTTGTTTAAGATTTATGGAATTTGATTTTTTAATTTATACTAGCCGTATTCCAAAAGTATATCAGAAATCTGTAAATTTAAAACCTGATAGTTGTGATTATGATAGTTTTGAATATCTTAATGATTTAAAACAGGATATTATTAATTTTGTGGCGGCGGGTGAAAACTTGTTTATTCACAGCTGCTTTACTGGAAATGGGAAAACTACATGGGCAACAAAATTTCTCCTGCGATACTTTAGTGAAATCTGGCTAGGTAACGGATTTAAACCTCGGGGACTGTTCCTTTCTACACAAAATTTACTGTTTTCCATAAAACAATCCTTTAATTCAGCAAATAATGTACAAGATTTATTAGATTTAATTCCCGTTGTTGATTTAGTAGTTTGGGATGATGTTGCAGTTTCAGGATTAAGCGCTTTTGAACAAAATACTTTATATGATTTTATTAATTCAAGAATGAATATGGGACTTGCTAATATTTTTACAAGTAATGTTTCTGATAAAGATTTAGAAAAACAGGTTGGTAAACGCTTATCCAGTCGAATTTTGAGTGGAGATATTGTTGCTTTGCGTGGAAAGGATAGACGTCGTGGTTAAACTTCAAATTTTAAGCAAATGTTTAAATACAGGAAGTTTTGATATTGTTACACAAAACAACCTAACGGAAGATTATTTTTTAGAATACGAAGAAGAGTTTAATTTTATTCGTAGACATGTTAGTCTTTATGGCAAAGTTCCGGATAAAGAAACAATGCTTCAAAATTTTCCAGATTTCCCAATTACAGAAGTTAAAGAAACTGACGACTTTTTAATTAGCACTCTAAGAGAAGAATATTTATATTCACAGATGGTTTCTGTAGTGCAGGAAACCGCAGATAAAATGCGGGACGATTCAAGGGAAGCTTTGAATTATTTATCTGCACAGGTAGTTGCATTAAATAGTCAAAATATTGTTGGTGGCTCTAATATAGTTAAAAAAGCAAAAGAAAGATTAGAATTACACCAACAAAAAAAGGAATTTGGAACAAATTATATCAAAACTGGATTTCCTGAACTCGACGAAGTAATATATGGATTAGAGCCAGGAAACGAATTATTGACTGTAGCAGGAAGACCTAATCAGGGTAAAACGTGGATATTATTGAAAATGTTAGTAGAGGCATGGAAACAGGGCAAGCGTGTTGCTATGTACAGTGGCGAAATGAATGATATGCAAATTGGGTATCGTTTTGATACTTTATTAGCCAATTTTTCGAACAAAGCTCTTGTTATTGGTGAAAATGTTTCAGGTTATGAAGATTTTATTGATAAAACACAGAAAAATATGCTGCCTTTTTATGTTTTTACACCTAAAAGTTTTGGCGGTAGGGCAACCGTATCCTCTATACAATCAATGATAACGGCTTGTAAGGCTGATATTATTGGTATTGACCAATACAGTTTAATGGACGATGAAACATATCGTCGAGGAAAAAGTAAAACAGAACAATTATTTAGTATAACTGAAGGTTTAATGCGTTTATCCGAAAGATATGATATTCCAATAATCGGATTATCTCAATTAAATCGTGATGGTGATATTCGTAAAGATAATGTTCAAGACGATCCAGACTTAACTAATTTAGCCGATAGCGATAGTATCGGTCAAAATAGTTCAAAGGTATTGTTTATTAGGCAAACAGGAGCTGGCTTAAAATTATCGTTGACTAAAAATAGAACTGGTGCTGTAGGGGTAAACCTGATTTATTTTTGGGATATCGATAAAGGGCGTTTTGTTTATGTGCCAAGTGCAACGGATTCAGTAGCCCCACAAGAACGGCAAAAAGTCGAAGAAACACAACGTAAAAAATATAAAGATAGAAAAGAGGTCTTTTAATGTTTACAATTCGAGGCAAAGCTTTATTAGAAGACGATGTTTCTATTTTGCAATTTTTACAATCACAGATAGAAGAACAATTAGGTATTAGTTTGTTTGGTCGGTTTATAGTAACAGATTCAAATATACAAATTTGTTGTCCAGTTCATAACAATGGGCAAGAAAAAAGGCCTTCTTGTGGTATATCAAGAGTTGATAAGATAATAAATGGTAAAAAAATTCCAGCCGGGACTGTACATTGTTTTACATGTGGCTATACTGCAACACTACCTGAAATGATTAGTTATATTTATGGATATGATGATTCGGGTGCATATGGTACAAAGTGGCTAATAAAGAATTTTTTATCTATAGATATAGAAGATAGAAAACCTTTAGATTTAAAATTGAGTAGAAACAGTAATCATTCAGAACAACAATATGTTCCGGAAAAACAATTAGATAGATATCGTTATTATCATGATTATATGTTTAAACGAGGTCTTACTGAAGAACTTATTGAAAAATACGATATTGGTTATGACCCTAAATTTAAGTTAAAGAAAAATGAAAATACCTTTCCCTGCATAACATTCCCTGTAAGGGATATGCAGGGCAGAACTCTGTTTATTGCACGAAGGGCAATACATTTCAAGCTTTACCATTATCCGGAAAACGTGTTTAAACCATTATATGGTGTGTATGAATTGGATTATAGTCAAGATACATTATATGTGTGTGAGAGTATAATAAATGCTATAACGGCTGTTAAATATGGTGTAGCCGCTATAGCATTATTAGGTACAGGAACGCCAGAACAATTTAATTTAATTAAAAAACTTCCTTTTAGAAAAATAGTAGCCGCTTTTGATGGAGATGAAGCTGGAGATAAAGGCGCTAAGAGATTAATTAAAGTTATTGATAATAAATTGGTTAAATCTTTAGTAGTTCCAAGAGGTAAAGATATTAATGATTTATCTGAGCAGGAATTTAAAAATTGCCCTGAAATTTTTTTATCCAAAAAGTATTGACTTTTGAATTTACGAAGGGTATAATGTAATTGAAGGTGAAAACCTTACAAAATTTATTTAGAAAGTGTGGTAGTATTATGAAAGTAATTTGCACAAGAAACAACGCAGAATTTGAATTGGTTAGCAAAGATGGAGATGACATCACTTTAAAAGATTTGAACTCCGGTAAAGAAAGAATTGTTAATCGCAAATCTTATGAACGCTTTTACAAGGAAGTTGAGGAAGAAGTAGTTGAGGAAGTCGAAGATCTTGAAGAAGAAGAAACTGAAGAGGAAGTTGACGAGGAAGCTTCTGAGGATTCTGAGGAAGAAGAAGTCGAAGATGCGGATGAAGACGCTGTTGAGGACTGCGAAGAAGAGGATGAAGAATCTGAGGAAGAACCTGAACCAGTAAAACCTGTAAAACGTGGTACTAAGAAAGCTGAAGCTAAAAAAGAACCAAAACCTAAAAAAGAGAAAAAAGTAAAAGAGCCTAAAGCTCCACGTCAAATTTCTCCTTTGAAAGATGTTGTTGAAACTATTGTTAAAGCCGCTGGTTGCACAATTTTTGTAACTCGTGTTAAAGGTTTCCACACCATTAAACTTGATGGGCATATGTGCATGGCCTTTACTTTTAGCACTAAAGGAATTGTATTGTGGCTTCGTACTAAAGCTCTTGATGGCCTGAATATTGAATATAAGACTATGAAGCATATGTTTGATGCTCGTATTTCTTTAACAGAGGATAATGAGAAAACTGCAAATCTTATCCGTAAATGTGTAGCTGCTTCTGTTGAATATCAAAAAGGTGTAAATACTCGTAAGGCTCAAAAGGCAGAGGCATTAGAGGCCGCACGCCAGAAAAAATTGGAAAAAGAAGAACAAAAGAAAAAAGAAGCGATTGCTGAAAAATTAGGTGTAAAACCTAAAAAGGCTGCAAAGAAAGCATCTAAAAAAGTAGAAACTCCAGAAGTTGAGGCAGAGGCATTAGAGGACGAGGAGGAATAAAACATGGCACGAGTTCGATATGATGAAGTAGAGCAATATGCTACTAATACAACTAATTTTTTTCAACTTAAAGAAGACCGTCAAGTCGTTTCAGTAAGAATTTTGTATAATAATGTTGACGATATTGAAGCTCATTCACTTCATCGTGTTAAAGTTAATGGCCGAGATAAATGGGTTGAATGTTTACGACAAATTAATGACCCTGTAGAAACTTGTCCATTATGTGCTTCAGGTAATAGGTTTCAATTACGAGTTTTTGTTCCCTTATTTATAGAAGAAGATGGTTCTGTTAAATTATGGGAACGTGGTAAAAAGTTTATCGATAAGCTCACAAGCTTATGTGCGCGTTATAATCCTTTATGCTCACAATCAATTGAAATTGAACGTAATGGGGTAAAAGGAGATACAAATACGGATTATCTTTTGTTTCCAATAAAAGGTGACGATAAAACATTGGAAGATTTTCCGGAAGTTCCAGAAGTTCCGGAAACATTCTTATTAAATAAAACAGCAGAAGAGTTGGAAGAATTTTTAGATACTGGTAAAATGCCAGGATTGGAAGAACAATCACAAAGAAGAAATCCTGCCACAGATGAAGGGGTTAAAAGACGTACACCTGCAGAACCTAAAGCTCGACGTAATCGTAGAGAAAGCTTCTAATGGCTCTATTTGATTTTAAACCTCGTTCATCAAAAATAACGGATGCACAAGTTGTCAATAAAGCTAAATCAAAATTACCTATATTATCTGCCGGAAACGTAAAGTTGAAGGCAGGTAATCTATCTAGTCGAATTACTTCAATTAAAGCCATGACAAATAGGTATTTTGCTGATAAAAAAGATATGTACTTAAATGTTATGGACGAAGCTATTTTAATAGATTTAATTGATAAATTTATTGAAAATGGTATTGGGGCAATCGATACAGAAACAACAAGTTTAGATCCCATCACTACAACTTTAGCAGGTGTTTGTTTATATACTCCAGGATATAAAGCTGCTTATGTACCTGTAAATCATGTTAGTTATATGACGGGTATGCCGATTAAAGGGCAAATTTCAGCTGAAATTGTTAAACGTGAATTACAACGTTTAATAGATGCAAAAGTGAAAATTGATATGTTTAATAGCGATTTTGACTGTAGGGTATTAAAACATACTTTAGGCATTAAAATGTTTTGTTGGTGGGATGGCTATATTGCACAACGACTGCTCGATGAAAATAATAAAAATAATAGTTTAAAGGGTTTATGGGATAAGTACGTTAATAAAGGCAAGGATAAATCGCATACATTTTCAGAGTTGTTTGCGGGTATTCCGTTTACAATGATTCCTGTTGATGTTGCGTATTTATATGCGGCTAATGACCCTATGATTACATATGAATTAGCCGAATTTCAACGTCCGTTTTTAACCGATACTGAAGTATGCAGAGAGTATGAGTTGCAAGATGTTGCTAAAATATTCCATGAATTAGAAATGCCATTGGTTCCAATCGTTTCTGAAATGGAAGATACAGGAGTATTTCTTGATTTAGAGGTTCAGCAAAAGTTATCTGAAAAGTATAACAAGCTTATGAGTGAAGCTGCGGTAGAGTTCGAAGAAACTCTTTCACTCTATGAATCTGAAATCGAAGAATATAGAATCAAACAAGGTTCTTCTTGTAAACTGCCTGAGAAGATTAATCCAGCCAGTCCAGAGCAACTATCTATCCTGTTGTATGATATTATGAAACTGCCTCCAGTAAGCAAGAAGAAACCTCGTGGCACAGGAGAAGAAATTCTTGAGCAGTTTGATAATCCATTGGTAACGGCCTTATTGAAATTTCGTAAGGCTTCAAAATTAGTATCTACATATGTAGATAAATTCCCAAAAATTATAAATGCAAAAACAGGGAGGATTCATGCGAGATTTAATCAACTTGGAACAATTACAGGTCGTTTCTCGAGTGATGACCCCAATTTGCAAAACATTCCCAGTCATGCAAAAGACATACGAAAAATGTTCAAGGCTAGTGACGGCTATGTAATGTTATCCTGCGATTACTCAGCTCAGGAACCTCGATTGACTGTGCATTTAGCACAGGACGAAAAAGGTATTCAGGCTTATATCGATGGAAAAGATTTGTATGCCGAAATCGCTTCATTAGCTTTCAATGTTCCGTATGATGATTGTTTGGAATTTAGACCCGATGGCACACACAATCCTGAAGGAAAGGAAAGACGTAGTCGAGCAAAGGCTATTCTTTTAGGTATTAACTATGATAAAGGAATCCCGGCTATTGCAGATGGTTTACATATTTCTAAAAAATTAGCTCAGGAAATATACGATGCAGTTTTAAACGCTTTTCCTAAATTAAAAACATTTAGAGAAGAGAGTCGGCAAATGGCAAGAGATCTAGGTTATGTAACTACTGCATGGGGAAGAAAAAGAAGACTTCCTGATATGCAATTAGACACCTACGAATTTTATTGGAAAGATGGTGTGTCGAAAGACTATGACCCACTTGCCGATGATGAAGATCAAAATACTGAAGTACCTGAAGAAATCGTAACATATTATTGGAATAAATTAGCTGGATGTAAGAGCTTTAAACAACATCAAGCCGTAATTGAAGAGGCGAATAACGAGGGTATAAAGGTAGTTGATAATCGGATGAAAATTGCTGATGCAACTCGTATGTGTGTAAATGCTAGGGTACAAGGAAGTGCGGCTGACCTAACAAAATTCGCCATGTTATCTATTAGTCGTTGTGAAGAGTTAAAACAGCTTGGCTTCCGACTACTTATTCAGGTACATGATGAAATTATTGGGGAATGTCCAGAGGAGAATAAAATAAGATGTGCTGAATTACTTTCTGAATGTATGATAAATGCAGCCTCACTCTCTGTGCCTTTAAAATGTGATGTTGAAATCACAAAGTGTTGGTATGAAAACGAATAAGACTATTAATAACCATTACGACTGAATCGTAATGGTTATTTTTATTGACATTATTATAATAGTAAGGTATAATAGTAATATAAACAGAAAGGGGGTTTGTAATGTTAGATTTATATTTTGCGGGACAAGTTACAGATCATGTAGATAAGTGCTTGTTCGATATGGGAGCCAATCATCTATTCAGTTATTTGAACGAAAGGAAAAATATTGATAGATGGATTGGCTGGATTAATCAATACGGTCGAAAAGGTAAACTATTTATTGACAGTGGTGCTTTTACTGCATGGACTAAAGGTACATATATTAATGTTGATGATTATGTTTACTTTTTAAACGACAGAGTGCAGTATATTGATTTATTTGGTCAATTGGACTGTATTCCAGGAAACATCAGGCAAAAGCCTACACAAGCACAAGTATTAGATGCAGCTGTAAAAACATGGAAAAATTATTTGTATATGAGGGATGCTGTTTTAAATAAGGATGGCTTACTATATACGTTCCATGTGGGTGAACCGATATGGTGTTTGCGTAGAGCCTTAGAATGGCGAGATGAAAATGGCCAACCATTAAAATATATCGCTCTTGGTGGTATGGTGGGCAAGCCTAAAGATGTACAAAAGAACTTTTTATCGTTATGTTTTGATATTATAAAAAGTTCGAGTAATCCCAATGTTAAAGTCCATGCTTTTGGAATGACTGTAAGAAAAACTTTAGTCCAATATCCAGTTACTTCTGCGGATAGTTCTTCGTGGATTCAAAGCGGGCATAATGGAGCAATTTATACTCCATGGGGTACTATTATTATTAGTGCTCAGCAAAAGGATAAAATGGCTCACCCTTTAAATGGTAGTGCTGTAGCTTTGGAAGATTTAAAATCTTACATTAAAAGCAAGAATTTCGATTTTGAGCAGTTAATGGAAGATTATGTTCAGCGCGATTTGTGGAATGTAACATTTTTGATGGATTGGGCAAAAGAATATACTTATCATGGTGGAAAAATTATTAGGAGGCGATTATTTTGAAAGCAGTTGTATTGTTGAGCGGTGGTGTTGATAGCGCTACTTGTTTAGGTATGGCAGTTGATTGTTATGGCAATAAAGAGGTAACAGCGTTATCTATTTACTACGGCCAAAAGCATGAGAAAGAATTAGCTTGTGCTAAAAAGTTAGCGGAACATTATGGTGTTCAACATATTGTTCGGGATATTAGTAGTATTATGGAATTGAGTGATTGCTGTTTATTAAAAAATAGTAAAAATGAAATTAAACATACTACCTATGCCGAACAATTAAAGGAATTAGGTGGTGAAGGGACTGTTAGTACCTATGTACCATTTCGTAACGGCTTAATGTTATCTTCAGCGGCGTCTTTGGCTTATTCCCTCGGGGGCTGTGAAGTGTGGTATGGCGCTCATGCAGATGATGCGGCTGGTAGGGCATATCCGGACTGTACTCCTGAATTTGTGGATGCCATGCGTAAAGCAATTTTAGAAGGTACTGGCGGCCAACTTACATTAAGAGCTCCTTTGATTATGTTTAATAAAGGCGAAGTTGTTAAAGCTGGATTGTCATTGAAAGTCCCTTATAAATTTACATGGTCTTGTTATGAGGGTGGAGAAAAACCTTGTGGAGTATGTGGTACATGTAGAGATAGAGCTCATGCTTTTGAAGTTAATGGTGTAAAAGATCCAGCTTTGCGAGGTTAATTATGGCAAAAATGGTAGACGGTAAAACCATCAAAGAACTAGAAACAAGAGCAAAGACTGCTTTATATGCAAATGAATATACTAATGGTAATTTATTAGTTTCTGCTGAAGTATTATTAAATCTTATTCACGAAGTAAAAGTAAAAAGATATCATAATCGTATTAAACCAGGAGGAAGAAAATGTACACAGTTATCAAAGAATTAGAAATATCTGCATCTCATTATTTAAATCTGCCTTATGAGAGTAAATGCGCTAATCTTCACGGTCATAATTGGAAAGTTAAAATTTATTGCAAAGCTAGAGAACTTTCTGATTATGGCATGGTTGAGGATTTTACACATATTAAAAAATGTGTAATGGATGTATTCGATCATCAAAGTATTAATCAAGTTGTTCCTTTTAATCCAACAGCTGAAAATATTGCAAAATATATTTGTGATATTATTCCAACGTGTTACAGAGTAGAAGTACAAGAAAGCGAAGGGAATTTAGCAATTTATGAACAAGAAGATATATAGTGTAAATGAAATGTTTTTAAGTGTTGAAGGTGAAGGAATTAGAACTGGATTTCTTTCAACTTTTGTACGCTTTAATGGCTGTAACTTATGTTGTAGTTATTGTGATACCCTTTACGCACAAGATGTTCAAGAACCAAATATGTCTTTACAGGAAATTCTTGAAAGCATTGCTAAAATTGGTTGTCATCGTGTAACTTTAACAGGTGGAGAACCATTATTTAGAGCGGGTATGAACGATCTTATTGAAGCTTTATCTTGGGGTGGGTATCATGTAAATATTGAAACAAATGGTTCTGTGCCGATTGAACCATGTTGTAGTTTGCCCGGAGTATTTGTTACAATGGATTGGAAATGTCCGAGTAGTGGTATGCTAGGTTCAATGCTTGAAAGTAATCTTAAAAAGCTCACTTATAATGATGTATTGAAATTCGTTGTTGCTACTAAAGAAGATTTAGAAGAATTTAAACGAATTTATAATATGGATTTGATTTGTACCTATGTTCTTAGCCCAGTGTATGGGCAGATTGAACCGAAAGAACTTGTTCAATTTGTTAAAGATAATATGTTTGAAAATACAATGGTACAAGTTCAACTTCATAAAATTATATGGAATCCGGATGAAAGAGGAGTATAAAATGGAAAATACTAAAGAACAAATGCTTATATCCGCAGGAGAGCTTATTTTACAGGCTTTTGGAAAAGATCTTCAAGATCCTTCATTAAAGGAAACTCCTAAAAGATTTGCAAAAATGATGTTAGAGCAACTTGAGGGTGAGTTCTATTCTGATTCCGATCTTGTTAGTAAGTTTGGCAAGTGTTTTGAAACAACTGGTCATGGTATTGTAACCTGTACAAATATTCCTGTTTTTAGTCACTGTGAACATCATCTTGCATTGATGTATAATATGAATGTAAGTATTGGATATTATCCAAGAACGAAAGTAATTGGACTTTCGAAGATGGCACGTATTGCTGATATGGTTGCAAAAAGATTTCAAATTCAGGAAAGAATGGGATTTAGTATTCATCGTATTATGTCTGCTATTTTATCGACTGACAATGTAATTGTAATGATTGAAGGAGAACATTCTTGTATGACTGCAAGAGGTATTAAAAAGCCAGGAGCGGTTACAAGAACTTTGCATACTAGTGGCGTTTTTGAAAATCTTGATGAACAACAATCTTTTATTAATTTAGTAAGGAGTAGTAAATAATGAAAATTGATATTATTACATCAGAGTTAAAAGATATGGTATCCAGAGTTGTTAAAGGTGCAAGTTGTGATAAACTTATTCCTTTAACGAATTATATTGGTTTTGAAGTAAAAGATAATGTATTGTGTTTAAGAACTACAGATGGAGCTAATTTTTTAAGTATTTACAAAGATAAAGTAAAAGCTCCAAATATTTCTTGTGTATTGCCTGTTGCAAGTTTTGCTAAGCTTGTAAGTAAAACAACAAGTGAGCATATTATTCTTACCATTGAGGAAGGTGTTTTAACTTTTAAAGGTAATGGATATTATCATATTGAGCTTGTACTGGACGAAAATGGGGATATATTGCAATTTCCGGACGTTTCCATAGAAATACCTGAGGATGTTAAACCCGTACGTGTTAAACAGCCAATTCTTCAGGCGGTTTATGATATTTGCACAGCAAGCTTAGCTAAAACCATTGAAAATCCTGTAATAACTGGATATTATTTCAATGACAGGGTAATGACCACGGATAGCTTGAGGCTTTGCGTATATTCAGTAAATGTTTTTAAAAGACCTGCATTATTGCCAATCGAATTATTGAAATTGTCAACTCTAATTACAGAGGAAGATGTACAGGTATATTTCGTAGATAATGATGTTATCATTAAATCCAAAACGATTGAAATTGCAGGCACACAATTAGAAGATATTGAATCGTATCCTGTAGAAGCTCTTGATAGTTTTTTAGAAACAGAATTTCCTTCTACTTGTACAATTAAAAAATCTTTAGTGCAAGCGGCATTAGACCGTTTAAGTATTTTCGTATCTGAATATGATAAAAATACTATTAAATTGTTGTTTACTAAAACAGGCCTTAAAATGATTTCTTCAAGAACAAAAGCAGAAGAAATTATTCCATATGATGAAAGTGATGATTTTAAAGAATTTGAGTGCTTATTGGACATTGTTCAATTTAAAGAACTTGTAAATACTTTATCCACAGATATTATCACTTTATCCTATGGCACACCAACAGCTATTAAAATGGTAGAAGGTAAAGTCGTTCAAATTTTATCTTCTTTAGACGAGGATATCGATGGCTAAATCTTCTTTAAAAAATTTACTTACTTTAGTAAATGAGGCAAAGAAGCAAAGTCCAGTAGCAGAATCTTTTTTACAAGATTATTTGCAGTCCATTGAAAGAACAGCGAATAGTAATAAACATAAACCTAGTGCTCATTATAAGCCCAGCAGTTTGAATTGTATTCGTAATATGTTTTATCAAATTGTTGAGCAAGAACCTGACAGTTCTATTAAAGAGGCTCCCCTTATTGGTATAGGGGAGTCTGGAACTGATAGGCATGAACATTTACAAAATGCTGTTATTGAAATGAAAAAGAATGGCTTTGCTTGTGAATATTTAGATGTGGCTAAATATGTTGAACAAAAAGAATTACCCGGAATTATTGTAAAAGGTAAACGAGGTATTGAAACACAGCTTTTTAATGAAACTTGGAATATTAGTTTTTTATGCGATGGTATTATTAAATATAGGGGTGAGTTATACATTATAGAGTTTAAGACAGAAGTTTCCCGCAAGTTTGTTACTCGTAATGATGTAGATGAAGACCATAAAAGACAGGCCATTGCATATTCCTTATCTTTAGGACTTGATAAAATTATATTCGTTTATGAAAATAGGGATACTTGCGAAAAGAAATGTTATTTGCTTGAAATAACAGAAAAAATGAAAAAAGATTTAATACAATTAATACAGGATTGTGATGATTATGTGGATGCGAATATAGTACCGCCAAAACCTGTTGGTATTAAGGCTAAAATTTGTCAATACTGTATATATCGTTCACAATGTAGAAAGGATTAAAAAAATGCCTGTTTCATTAGGAAAAAAGTTTGAAGCTTTAATCGCCTCCCAGCTTGATGATTGCGGTGTATGTTTTGACCGTTTTAAAGATGATACAGCTGGGTATAAAGGTATTCGTAATATTTGTGATTTTGTTGTATTTTTTAATGGCTATTTGATTTATATTGAATGTAAAACTATTCATGGTAAAAGTTTTAATTTTAAAAATTTAACTGATAATCAATATAATGGCCTGCAAAATAAGAGTTCTTATAATTCAGTTATTGCGGGTATCTTGTTATGGTTTGTCGACGAGGATTTAACGATATTTGTACCTGCAAGAGTTTTATATATGTTGAAAGAGGTAGATGAACAAAAATCTATCAAAATAAATGATCTTCCTGGTGGCTGTATTGTTTTTAAAGGTAAAAAGAAAAGAACATTTTTTGAATATGATATTAAGCATAATTTACAAAAAATAATAGAGGACAGGATGAAATATGGAAATTGAACAATCTTTAGTTACAGACAGATTAAATTCTATTAATACTAATCAAAGAGCTTTAACACGTCATATTAATTCGATTGTAAAAGAGTGTTGTGGTTCTTTAGATAATTTAATGAATACAATTCGAGAAACAATTTCAAATCCTAATGTAACATTAACAAATGAACAACTTGATTATTTTATTTTAAATTTACCTGCCTTAATGTATTACGCTTATGAAAAGCAAGAACTTGTAGGCATGCGTGAAGATATTGCTAAACAAGAAAAATTACAACGTTATAATGACAGTTATTCAAGTTATGAAGGTACTGCCATAGAACGTAAACAATTAGCTGAATCTGATATTGTTTATGATGTGTTGGTTATAAGTATTTATAGTCGTGCAAGAAAGCAAATTCAGAATAAATTAGATTTAGCGACAGAAATGTTACAAAGTTTGAAAAAGGTCGCCACAAGACGTATTAGTGAAAATGATTTTAATAACCTTAATAATATGGGATATAAGGAGAATTTATAATGTACGATAGCACAATTTTTAACTGTTATATTAATGAAATTGGAGATCCTAAAATTCAAGAAATTGTTGAAGAATGTTTGCAAAAATGCCCTAAAGAATTTTATACAATGCCAGCCTCAACTACAGGTAAATATCATCCTCCTTTTGCTCTTGGTGAAGGTGGATTAGTTCGTCACACATTAGCAGCTTGTTGCTGGGCTAAAGATTTATTGCAGTTAGAGCAATATTCCATTTTATTGCCAAAAGCAGATTATATTCTAGCCGCTTTGATTTTGCATGATAGCGTTAAAAAGGGTTTTGGAAAATCAAAATATACTGTTTTCGAACATCCTATTTATGCAGCGGAACTTGTGACAAATGTTTGTGAAGAATTAGCTGAAACTAATGGTTCTAGAAGATATATTGAATGTGGTGCAGTTATTAGTCGTTTAATTGCTTCTCATATGGGGCAGTGGAATAGGGCTTTTAACAGTAATGTAACTTTACCGAAACCAAAATCAGACATACAACAATTTGTTCATTTATGTGATTATTTAGCAAGCAGAAAGGGTGATCCTGATGTCTATATTAACAGTAGTGCAGGAAGTGAACAAGAAATTTAAATCTGAAGTTATATTTCAGGGTCGAGTAAAATATGAGCAAAGTAAGAATAAATTAAAATTTACAAGTTGCAGATTAAACTATATGCTTTATGGAGGTTTACCTCGTGGTAAACTGATTGAATTTGCAGGTGAAGAAAACTCCGGAAAAACAACTACAGCCCTTGACGCTGTTGGTAATGCACAGGTATTGTTTGCACAAGAATATGAAGATGAATTAAAAGCTTTTGAAGAAATTCCAAAAAGAAATAAATCACAAGAAGAAGCATATAAACATTTAAAAGCAAGAGGACCTTTAAAGTGCTTATTTGTGGATTGTGAGAATACATTGGACGAAGATTGGGCTGAATTATTAGGAGTAAATGTAGACGAGTTGTGGGTAGTAAAACCAACTAACCAAACGGCAGAACAAGTTTTCGACATTGTACAAAACCTTTTAGAAACAGGGGAATTTGGACTCGCTGTGTTAGATAGTCTTGCAGTATTGATTTCACAGGATGTTTATGAAGAATCCAATGAAAAAAGAAGTTATGGTGGCATTTCAATTCCATTAACAAGATTTACTAAACAGTTAGTTCAAATTTGTTCAAGATTTAATACTACTTTTATTGGTATTAATCAATTAAGGGATAAGATTAATAGTCCTATGGGTGGCAAGGATACTACTGGTGGACGTGCATGGAAACATAATGCAATAATTCGATTATTTTTTAGTAAGGGTAATTTCTTTGATGAAAATGGTAAAGATTTAACAAGAAATACAGAATCCCCCGCAGGTAATTATGTGTTGATAAATATGCCAAAAACAAAAGCATGTAGACCTGATCGTCGTGTTGGTAGTTATACACTTAACTATACTTTTGGAATTGATTGGGTATCAGATTTAGTAGACCTTGCAATTAAATTAGGTTACATTGACCAATCCGGAGCATGGTTTAGATTTGTATCAAAAGATGGCGAAATTTTAACTGATGTAGATGGTGAAGAAATTAAATTGCAAGGTAGGCAATCTGTTGTTGAATTTTTAGAAGCAGAAGAAAACTTGGATTTCCTTCAAGATTTGGATGATGACATTGCAAAAGCTATTTCCTCTAATGTTCGTTGAAAATAATCATTGACAATGATCCTGTATGATAGTATAATAGTATCATACAGGGGGGGGGCGGTAAATGCCACTATTTGATATTAAAAAGTTAGCTAAAAAAGAACCTACTATTCCAGAAGATATTAAAATACTAATTAAGCGTCGAAGGTTACAATTAATAGTTCATAGTTGCATTTATTACAGGTTAAATGATAATTTAATTTCTGATGCAACTTATGATAAATGGGCGAGGGAGTTGGCAAAACTTCATCAGAAATATGGTGTAATAAAGATAAATTGTTACGATGAATTTTTTAGTGATTGGGTATACGCACTAGGAAAAACATATTCTGGATTTCAATTACCTATTAATAATTATGAAATTGTAACTTTAGCACAGGACTTGATAAAGGAGTTTAATTCTAATGGACACAAGAAAATATAGCAATTTACAAGAAAAAAGAATTGCTAAAAAGCTTCACGGAAGAAAGCAGTTAAACAGTGGAGCTACTATGTTTCAGAAAGGAGATGTAATTACTGATAAGATATTAATTGAATGTAAAACTAAAGTTAAAGAATCTAAATCTATTTCAATTCAAAAAGATTGGATTGAAAAGTTAAAGGAAGAAGCATTTGCAATGCGTCGTCCTTATTGGGCAATAACATTTAATTTCGGAGATAATGAAGATTACTTTATTATTAATGAAAAACTATTTAAACAATTAATGGAGGGTTTACAAGATGAATAATAATACTGTAATGCGAGTTTTAACATTTATGAATCAGGTGAATGAGGGAGTTTTTGGAGATAGCGAAAGTAACCAAAAAGAAATTATTGAATTTTTAAGTAGTGTTCCAGATTTTGGTGATTTTGTTGAAAAAGAAAAGATCATTGATTGTAATATATCAGCTGTTTTTACAGCGCATGAAACTGGTTTTTCATCTGATGTGGAGGCTAATGGATGTGAACTTGGCATTTTATATGCTATTATGGGAATTGTTATTGATGTTGCAAGACGTCATAAAATTTCACCTTTGGCTTTATGTATGGGTTTAATGTCAATATTACTTAATGATGAAAAGATGACCAAGGATTTAAAAGATAATAAAGAAGATTCTTTATTTGAAATTTTGAAGAAGATGAATAAGGAGTTTATGAATTAAAATGATTTCACTCGCTGTTAAATATAGACCAACAACTTTTAATGACGTAGTAGCTCAAGAGAATATTAAAGCTATTCTTGAACAGCAAATTGTTACAAAAAATCATAAAAATTGTTACTTATTTACTGGCGGTGCTGGCACAGGTAAAACGACCTGTGCTCGCATTTTTGCCAATGAATTAAATGGTGGTAAAGGTAAAGCTATTGAAATTGATGCGGCTTCCAATAATGGTGTTGAAAATGTTCGTAACATTATTGATGACTCTAAACACAAATCTTTAGATGGCGAATTTAAAATTTATATTTTAGACGAAGTTCATATGTTAAGTACAGGCGCATGGAATGCCATGTTAAAACTTTTAGAAGAACCTCCACTAAAAACAATCTTTTTAATGTGTACTACAGACCCACAAAAAATCCCGGCTACAATATTAAGTCGAGTTCAACGATTTGATTTTCATCGTATCCCAACAAATCAAATTGTGGAAAGATTAGATTTAATTCTTCAAAAGGAAAATTATGATCTTGAAGTTAATGCAGGGATTTGTTATGAATGGGATAAAGAGGCATTAGAGTACATCGCTAAAATTGCAGATGGCGGAATGAGAGATGCCATTACATTATTAGATAAATGTTTATCTTATAGTGGGGATATTACCGTTGAAAATGTAGTTAACGCATTAGGGGCAACAGATTATGGTGTAATGTTTGAATTACTGGAATATATATATGAAAAAGACGAGTTTAACATTATAGAAACCATTGAAAATATATATATGGATGGCAAAGATTTAAAACAATTTACACGCCAATTCTTTTTCTTTGTGCTTGATTTAGTTAAATATAATATTTGTCATAATTTTGATTATGTTCAAATTCCTAGTTCTTACAGCAAAGAGTGTAAATTAGAAACTGGCAAGAAGCAATTTATAATTGTTTTAACTGGTGAATTGCAAGAACTACTTAATCGTATTAAATGGGAGCAGAATCCAAAGCAATTTATTATTGCAGGGTTGTTGACATTATGATGCAAGAAGAATTAAAAAATACTTTAGATAATTTAACATTTGCAAGATTTATGATTATTTCGGGGGCTAGTTCTATAGCCTCCGAAGATATTGCAGAGTGTATTAGCGCTAGATTGCAAACAGTTTATATTCATTGTGGTAATAAAGTTGATGATGTTCGTAATATTATTTCAATGGCATATAAACAAACAAAACCTATTATGTATGTTTTTAAAGATTGCGATAATATGAGTAATGCAGCTAAAAATGCTTTACTAAAAGTCATTGAAGAACCTCCACAACAGGCTTACTTTGTAATGTTATTGAAAAGTACATCAAATACATTGGCAACTATATTAAGTCGTGGTATGTTAATTTCTTTATTACCATTTCCACCTTCAGAACTTAAAGAATATGCTCTACAAATTCAGCCAAAACTAAAGAATGAAGAATTGACGAAAATTGCAAAAGTCTGTGAAACTCCGGAACAGGTAAAAATGTTATTAAATTATGGTGTTCAGGATTTTTGTGATTATGTTCGTAAGGTTGTTGAAAATATTCCAGAAGTCACAGTTACAAATTGTTTAAAAATAGCAAATCAGATAAACTTTAAAGAAGAGGAAGATAAATATGATTTGGAATTATTTTTAAATACTTATACGAATTATCTTTTAGAATGTTTTATTGATGGGGATTATGATAAAGAACAATTAGATTTTTCAACTCAATCTACTTTGAAATTAAAATCCATTTTGCAGTATAGCGGTATTAATAAAGCCATGGCTTTTAAAAAATGGTTAATTCAGCAATGGGAAATTTTAGGGGGTGAAAATGTTGAATGAAGAAAAAATTGCATTATTAAATGTTGGCGACGAGCTTTATGTTGGAGTTATTTATAAGCAACGAATATTATACCGTCATGCAAAATTTCTTAGTTATGATCCAGAAACAAGAATTTTAAAAGCATTAGGTGATAAACGTAATAAAAATACAGGAAAGTTAATTTGTAATATAGAACATAAATTTCCTTTAGATAAAATCGTTTTATTAGGTGTTCAGGGAATCACTATATTCGCAGATGAAAATTATTATGAAAAAGAATAAAATACGTCAGATATATCGGGACATTATTAAGAAAAATATTCGCATTTGCAGGTGTGGGAAATTGACACGCCTGCAAATAATATTTATTGGGAATGTAAAATATCGTCAATATGTATGTCATAAATGCGGATTAATATATCAAGTGAGGTACGATAAGAAATGAATATAGCTGAATTAAAAACACAAATCAAATCGAATGAATTAGATAATGTGTATATTTTTATTGGTGAAGAAATTTATATTCGAAATGTTTATATAGATAATATTGCAGATTTAGGTTATTTAAAACAGGAAATGCCAACAGTGGCAGATGTTTTTAAAAAATTAGGGGCTAATAAACTAATAAACAAGCCTGTATTATATGTTATTAGAGATGATACGGACTTTATAAAACAGGATATTGTTGTATGGCAACGGTTAGAGGCTTTGTGTACTTCCGGAGCCTGTAAAGTAATACTCGTTTATAACACATTAGATAAACGGAGTAAATTTTATAAACATTATGAAGATACTATAGTTAATTTTGAAAAATTATCGGAGCCTATTTTAATTAAGTATATTCAAAAAGATTCCGATTTAGATACAGCACAGGCAAAAGATTTAATTAAAAGATGTTCTTCAAACTATACATTATGTTTATTAGAACTAGATAAATTAAAAATGCTGGCACAAGTAAATAATACAACAATTAGTAAGCTATATAATAAAGCTGTTAATGATGGGGTATTAATTGCACTACCTACAGCCGAGCTACAATTATATATTAATGCAGTTTTAGAACGTGATTTTGCCAAGGCTATTGAAATTTCTAAAATGTTAGACGAAAAGACAGATCCACCTCTAAAAGTATTAGCCTTTTTATACAATACTTTTGAAGCATTATTCTCCGTTGTAGCATATGAGTCCGGTTATAGTTTCAAAAAAAATGAGTCCGGTGTGAATTTTTGGGCTGTGAAAAATGCTGAAATTTTTAGTTTTAAATGGCAAATTGCCGAGGTTCGAGATGTTATGGATTATATTCAAAGTGTTGAAAGTGGAATAAAGATGGGCATTGTATTCGCCGAAACAGCCATGGATAATTTAGCCGTTCTATTTATGACAATACAATTAGGATTAGAAATTCGAAATTCTAAATAAAGCATTTGTGAAATTTGATTGCGAATTGTTTTCCTGATGTTCAATCGAAAAGAATGTGTTGTAAATTTTGTAAGTGCAAAAGGGCAGCATTATATCCACGAGGGCAGCAATTGATTTTTGGGGGCAGCATCATGATTAAAAATATCACTCACTGCTTGCGGTGTGGTAAACCATTGAAGGATAGCATTTCAAGACAAAGAGGATACGGTGCTGAATGTTATAAAATCATAACTAGGAATCGTTCCTATAAGAATTATAATTTATTGAGGATTGGTGAACAAAATGGAAATAGTGGCAAAAAGGATTTACAGGGAAATTGAAAATATTCTTATTAGAAATAATAAAGTTCCTAATAATGTAAATCAAAAAGCAAATAATATTTTTAAATGTGTACAAGCATTAAAGAGTTATTGTCAACAACACAGCGATTTACATTATAACCTAATAGTTGAATATTACGAAACTCCTTTTACTATTAATCGTGACCAAAAATTAAAACAATTTGCTGATAAATACAGTATTAATATTAGTCACGTTTACTTAATAAGAAGAGAGATTCTTTTGCGGTTTTTGGTAATGCTACAACAAAAAAAACTTTATACAATACCAATCGAAAATGCTTGACTAGTATTTAATTTCATGGTATACTTTAGTTACAAATAAAAAAGGGGTGTATATCATGAAAAAATTTCAATTATTAAAATGGACTGCCGAGGTTAGGGAAAAAGAACTGCAATTTCTGTTTTTTAATGGACATAGCGTTGATTTGTTAGACGACTCTAACCCCACTGTAATATTCGAAACTGAGTCCGAAAGCGAAGCCTATAATTATTTAGAAAAAGAAAGCGAATTGCTTTGCATTCATATTTTTAACCACTGCGGTTTAAAGTTCGCCAATGTTGACTGCCTTATGTTGCAGGAAGTTGAAGTAGACGAAGACGGCGATGTTGTAGAATGTGAATATCTGGATATTCGTTACCCGGAGGAGGAATAAAAAATGAAAAAGTTAACAGTAATATTATTTATATTGGCCGTTACCTTTTTAACAACTCGGCCAGTCGATTCGCCTGAAGGTTTTAAGCCAAAACCAAGGCTAATTACCCAAAACGAAACACACGAATTTTACGAAGAGCCACAAACACACACTATAATTAAGGTTAACAAGCGTACTGGAGAGGCAGTCGACCTGCAAAAAACTCGTGAACAATTATTTAAATAGCCTGCATTTGCAGGTTATTTTTTTTGCATTTTTGCCAATCACCCTAAATTTCTTCATATTTTAGTTTTAACGGTTTTTAGGCTTTATAGGTATAAATATATGTGGTCACGCTAAAAAACTTAATACAGGCCATTTATGAAGACGAAAGTTATCCACAGGCTGTGAATAAAGTTGTGGATAACTTTTTTTGAAAATTTTTTCATAAAAAGTGTTGACTTTTAAATCACAATCGTTTATAATAAGTATAACAAATAAACAAGGGGGTCATAAAAATGACTGAACAAAAATTAAACAAACTAGAACAACAAATTATTAAATTACTGGAGTTGGCGAACAAAAATACCAACCAAGCCGAGGCCATTGCAGCGGCCGCTAAAGCTCAGGAATTAATGGCAAAGTACAACATTAAATTACAAAACATTAGCAAAAAACCTGCAAATATCGTGGCTGAATTTGCAGTGAATGCAAGGGGTAAAAGTTACCGTTTTGCGCTGGCAACAATTTTAGCTAATAATTATGGTGTAAAATTAATATGGGCTGAAAAAATGATTCCAGTATTTTATGGTTACGAAAATAACGCTAAAACGGTTACCAAAACTTACGAATGGTTATGGCAGGCCATTCACCATATGGCCGATAGTTACCAAACGAAAATTTGGAAACAGGGTAACGGAGTTAAAGGCGTGTATAACAGTTTTGTCGATGGTTTTTTAGTAGGTTTAAAAAAGGAGCTTGACAAAAACTGCACGGCTTTAAAAATTACAGTTGCCGAGGAAGTAAATACCGAGTTCGACAAATTTATGGCCGAAAAAGGGGTAGGCACTTTTAAAACTAAAAAGCGTAACGCTCCTGTTGATACATGTGCATTTTTGCAAGGAGTAGTTGAAGGTTCGACTATTATGCAACGTAAACAAGTGGAGGCTAAATAATGTTAACCATGTTGCTAATATCATGCGCCATTGTGTTTGGCGCATGGTATTTAATTAATAACGAATATGCTTTTACAAAATTATGTGGTTTTATTGTAGTAACAATTATTTATATTGCAGGTTTCCCTATTTTCATGCTGCTCAATTGGTATAAAATGTTAAAAAGGTTTAATAACACATTTAGGAAGGATGACTAATATGAAAAATGGTGTACATTTACAAGGTTTTAAGGGCTATTTTGAAGGTACTAAAGCAATTGATATTAAAGTTGGCGATGTATTAGTTTGGAATTATGGATTATTAAGCAAAGTTATTAGTAAAGAAATATCACCTTCAGGTAAAAGTGTTTATTTAATTACACAGCCATTTACTAGAACAATTCATGGTAATGTTGAATACGATATGTTACGTCGAAATCGATATAACATCAATACTTTATTAGTCACTAATCCATTAATGCCATTATAGGAGGTTTAATTATGATTATTGGAAATGATATAGTATTAAATGTTGAGGACTTTTTAGGAGCGATGATTAATAGTTATTTACTGTTTGCTCCTTATGCCGACCTTTCATATGATGAAATAGCCCAATTACTTGAAGAGTATTTTTGTGATTATATAGCACAATATGGTATTGTAATATTAAAACTATATACGAAAAAAACCGAAAAAGGAATATTTATTGATTATAAATATAATGGCATTAAAAAGTGTTATATTTATACCCAACAATTTTAAAAAAGTTTAAAAAAAGTATTGACTTTGCTATAAAACTATGTTATAATTTATTTAACAGGTAAAGCAAAGTCAATACTTGTTAAAAACAAAAAAGGGGTGTACATTATGAACTTATACGAATTATTTAAAAAATTTGAAACTGAATTTTTGGCAGGCCACGAAAAAATTAAAACAGAGCTTGACTTCGAACTTTTCGTCGGCAAACTGAGTGAACAAATTTTAGGTGATGTATATAGCCTTGACACTGTTTATAAAACTGGGGGTAATCATATTGAAGTCACTGCCGTTGGCTATGGTTACAGTTTTGAAGTTGAATATCATATTACTAAACATAAACTATTAAAGTTAGCAGTAATCAATACACTTTTCGGCGACCGTCGAATTACTTATGCAGTTGAATATGATTAAGTCCGTTTTTAAATTAAGTACGTTTTTAAAATATACAAATTTTTAAATTGTTGAAATTTTTAGGCTGGTAAAGGGTTTATATATACCCCTTGCCAGCCTATTTACTATTAATGTAGGCACATTTTCATTGGCGTTAAAATGGTTATTCGTATAAAAATAGCCCTAATTGCAAGGGCTATATATTAGTTATCTGCAGAATGTAAAATTCGGCAAAATTTTAAATTTTAAAAATCATTAGCAATTAAGAAAATAGCTAAAATAACAATATTAAGAATATAGGAATAACTCTTAATTTGAAATCATTATCAAAGAAGGTAGCATTGCATTTTGGGCAGCAAACGGTTTAGGGCAGCATCGTATATTTGTACTTAACAGCAGCTTTACCCTATTAGTAACTTGCACTAATAGCAAATATTGGTTACTAACAACATTTACTAATTATTTAAAAATGCGCATAAGTATTGCGTATTAATATTACTAGTTTATTATTAGTAATTATTACTAATTTGCTTTATACATTGGCATACTTAAACTATACCACTTCGATTTAGATTTGTAAATAGGTTACAACAAAAAAGATGCTAAAATTTTTTATAAAAAAGTATTGCAATTTTACAAGCAAAGGTGTATAATATAGTTAAGGTAAAAAGTTACCTACAAATAAATAAAAAAGGGTGTGTTTATTTATGGCAAAAGTGGCAAAAACAAAACATAGTGGTACTTACAAAAATTTAGTATGGGCAACCAATTATTACAATGCAGTTTTGCAAAACCTGCAAAACCTGCAAATACCAGTTAACCAAGTTAACAATGTGCAATATGTATTAAATGCAGTAAATACCGCAACCTACAACACTAACCCGGCGGCGCTGCAATATAACCCAATAGTTAACCAAGTAAGTGGTGGGGTACAATATACCTTTAGTTATATACAATGGCAAAATTACCCACAGTTAACTACTAATATTAGTATTACTACCGATATAGTAATAGTTATTAATAACAACGGTGTAGTAAATGTAAACCAGTTGCAAATGGTATACGAGTGCAGTTATGCACCGGCGTTTATTAGTAATGTGTTGCAAATACCGTATGGTGGCTATTTAAATACTACTTTTAATAATGCACCAGTGCAAATAGTAAATTATGCTAGCGAGGGCTTTTGGCAAATAGGCATTGGTAACAATTAAAAATAATTATTAATAAGGTAGGCAAAAACCTACTATATTTTTTTGTAAAAGTGCTTGCAAAATTATGCTTTTTATGGTATAATAAAGGTAACAAATAAACAAGGGGGTAAATACCTATGCTAACCAATTATGTAAACAATTTAAGCAATTTAGTTAACCAATTTGTACCAATTTACCAAACAATACTCGATACTATTAATAACCCTAACGAAATTAGTAATATTTACCAATTACTCGATAATATTACCGAGGAGTTAAATGCAAACGGTAACGAGTGCGAGCTCGAGTTTATGGCTAATAACCAATTTATACTAACAACATATACCAGCAATGGTAATTGCATTATAAATGTAATGCCCGGCGGCGCCAATATTAGTTGTAGCGTGGGTATATGTGGCACTGCAAATTTACTTTATACCGATACATATAATTTTTATTAATAATTTGCCCCTTGCAAAAGGGGTATTTTTTTTTGGCTAAAAACAGGCAAAAAAAATTAATAACCTGCAAAATTGCAGGTTATTAATTTTTTAAACAATGCAAACACCAACAAAAACAATATAGCCATTTTTATTAGTACGCCAATTTAAACAATAGCAATTATTATAATTAGGGTGTTTTACAGTTATACTAAAATTGTTGCGTTTTGGTTTGCCATAAAATTTTAGTGTTAAAACCCTAAAACCAAGTGCTTTAACATACTGTAACAATACGGCACTTGTAATTTTAACGCCATAATTTAAATTGTGGCAATTTAATTGCGCAAAATGTTTGTACAAATATTTACTAACTTGCATATTAAATACCCCCTTGTTTATTATGGTTACATTATAACATACTTGCTTGTAAATTACAATATACAATATTAAAAAATTACAAGCAAAATATGTAAACATATTTTATAAAATGATGTAAAAGTAATAAAAAATATAATAAAAATAGCGTATTTTGGCAAATTAGTAAATTAGCAATAGGCTTTATAGGCATATAAATTGGCTATAAAAGGTTTTTGCGTGCAAAGGTATAAATAATAGGGCAGGGTAAAAAAGTATTAATATAGGCAAAATTTGGCGGCGGCGTAGTAAGTACAAACGTATTTTAGTGACTATTGAAAATATTAAATAATAAATAACAATAATAGTAATAATACAACAAACAATAACACAGAATAATTAGCAAACAATATAATTAGCAACAATTATTAATAAGCAATAAAAAAGATTAAAAAGCCAATATTTATGCAGATTGCAGGTAAATAAGCAAAGGTAATTAGCTAGTAAAATAAGAGTAATAGGAATTAATATTAATAGTAATAATAATGCTGTTTAATAACAAATATTAGTAAAGATAATGAACTCTAATAATACCATATAAAATTTAAGCCGCCGCGCTGTGTAAAAATTATTAGGTTTTAATAATATATACAATATAGAAAATACTAAAATATAACAACATATAACACTAATAATAATATACATATAGAAAGCTTTTAATAATTAGTAATAGGTGAAATATACCATAGGTTACTACATAGTAGAGTATAGAAATATATACAATATAACATATAGTATAGGGTGAAATATATTACCATTTAGCTTTTAGTGTATGTTACAATGTTATATTGCATATTATGTTATATTAGGTAGCTATTTACCATGTTTATATGCAAGTAATAGGTGAAATATAGTGTTTAAGGGCTACAAACAACATATACATATAAGGATTTAATACTATTTTTGCCGCTGCATGATAAGCATAAGCTCATTATTAGTAACAATTACTGCTTATGAAGCCTTATTAATATATAATATATGTATATATACAATATATACCATAATACAAGCCATGCAAACAAGCAATATATTATAAGCAATAGCCATTATTAATTAAAAAGCCAGTGTTTATGCCATTTGGCGGTAAATAATAAATGAATATTATTAGTAATATAGATGATTATGAAGTATAGATAAATAGTAAAAGTGTATTATTAGTATATATACAAAATAATACCCTACTATTAATTAGCATAATAAGCTAATAGCAATAGCTATTAATAAGCATAAGCAACTAGATGCCCTTACCATGTTATTAATCTTCATAATTAATACCCCCAGAGTCCGTTTTGAAGATGTGGCCTACCACCCACCCCTACCATAATACATCTCCATTAATGGATGATTTCTATCAATCAAAAATACAGACCCCTATAGAGTCTTTTTTAATAATCAAAAATACAGACCCCTATAGAGTGATTTCTACCAATCAAAAACACAAGCCATGTAAAACCATTTAAGGAGTTAAATCATAAAATCTAAAAGCAAAAATACAGACCCTTAATGGACGATTTATGTCGTTAAAAATAATTGTTGACAAATATACTAGATAGCATTATAATAAACGCATAGCCACAAAATAGGGCTAAAAACTGTAAATAAAATGTTAGGAGTTGGGAAAATGCCTTAATGAAAACAGTACGTAAACGGCCGTAAAAAATTTTTTAATGTAATTATATGAAAGGAGTTTAAAAACAATGAACAAAGAGTCTGTAGAGATTATCAACAGGTTAAGGGCAATTTTACAGGATTCATGGGTAAATGAATTGCCGGATAATGAAAAAATAGCGATAAATTTTAATAAGTCAGAATTAAAATTGATATTGAATTGCATATCTAAAGAAAGGCCAGCGCCTGTTAGAATTGATCGTGGTCTATTTGGTTATGATATTGTTTGTTCACATTGTTCAAGTATGTTGAAGAAATTACCAATTTATGACGAGAAAGAATTTTTAGATGTTTTAAAAGATCCATCATATTATTTAGGTAAACATTGTAGATATTGTGGGCAGGCTCTCGACCTTTCTCCAGTAGAAAAATTTAAAGAGGACTTGAGGATAATTGAGGACGATGAATAAGACAATTTAGGGGGCTAAATTATGACATTCTTATCAATGTTGGGCTTAACTATCATTATTAGTGTATTTGTATATTATTTATATGTACTTTGTGATTTATTATCCGTGGCGGAGAGTGCATGGGTAAAGCTTTTTATATTAGTTACTGCTAATATTTCCATTACACTTTTCTTGTGTTTACTTAATTACTTATGAAAATAGGAGGATGTTAATATGTATGAACCAGTTTTAGTAGATGAAAAATTAGACCTTTATAATATATATGAAGTTCATAACATTTATAGAATTTTAGCTATGTCCGTTAATGTACCCTTACAGGTAGCCGAAGAAATTTGTCATATTTTAAATGAATTTGAAATTAAATCCTTACAACCTTGCCCTAAATGTGGCCATCAACCAATAATTCGTGAACTTCCAAATGGCGGATATAAAATTGTTTGTCGTGTTTGTGACTTGACAACTGGGCTTTTTAATCATAAACAAAATTTGATAAATTATTGGAATGCGAAAACCTGTGAAGAAGCGGTGCGTTATTTACAAGAAGATTATGAAACTATGTTTGATAGGGAGAAAGAATAATGTCGGCATATATGACTTTAGAAAAATATGCAGCGACCTTGAAAGTCGGTGATGAAGTTACTATAGAATATCATTCAATGGCTGGCGATAGGCAGACAATAGAAAAAATTTTAAAAATTACCAAAAGCGGGACGATTTATTTAAGAAGCACAAATTGCAAGGACGCCATAAGATTTAGAAAAAATGGGCAATGGCTTGACAATTTTGGTTATCAGGGTGGATTAATTAGCGGATACAGTTTAAAAAATCCATATAAAAATCCATTTGACTTTACACGGGTAAAAATATAGACGGTATAACTAATCCGGAAGAACATTATATAACTTGTAAAAAAAAGAACTACAGAGGCGACGTTATAAAGACCTTTAAGACTTTTGATTTACCTACTGAATTAATTACTATTTGTTTCGAGATAAAAAGTACTGTAAGCGATTTTAAAAGCCCTAACGGACATAACTTGGTGGGTGATGTTAACTACTACGTTATGCCGTCAGACACGTTCAAGCAGCTTGAAAAGCTGGGGCTACTCGACGAAGTACCGCCGCATATCGGCTTTATCACTGCACACGAAGGACGCTACAGTAAATTAAGGCTGATTACCAAAAAGGCAGCAACGAAGGTTACACCTGCTGTTGATAAATATATGCTGGCGTGGTCAGCAGTGAAAGGGCGGTATATTAATAGCAGTGTTAGCAACAAGAAGGTAAATTCAGCGGCGATAGTAGAGTGTAAGGGGTTTAAAGTTAGAGAACGTCAAATTTGAGTTATAAGCCGTTTAATTTATTAACACAAGCAAACATAAGCAACGCAATATAAAAAGCCCCTAGCGTCGATTGCACGACGTGCTAGGGGCTTTTCTTTAACCATTACTTACACAATCGGGACACTTGCACACACAACGCCATTCAGTGCCTACCTGCTTTTGCTTAGATATAGTCCAGCCTAAAGACCGGGCTTTGATTTTTGTCTGACCTTTTGTTGAAAAAGGAAACAGCTTCACTGCCCCGCATTTTTCGCACACTACACCTGAAACGATACCTTTTAAATTCACTTTTTATACCTGCCTTTCAATATTTTTTCTCGACATTGCAGACAAACTGTCTGCTGTACTTTACGATTGGATATAGCTGCTACGGCTTTGCTTATTCCGACACCGCACATGATACACATGTTACGTGTATCATCATCTTTAGGTGGCGGCGTATTTTTGGGCTTAATAGCGGGCGGTGCTTCCTCTGCCCGTTCCCGCTTAACTGGGATGATTTCAGGCAAAGGCTTTTCTTTGCCTTTTTCGACGCTGGCGGCAACTAATGCGCCGACCTGCTGCGCTGCTTCAATTCGTTTCTGTATCTCGTTGCGCTTGCCGTCTGGGTAGGCGAAACGATAGTTACCGTTCCCGTCTTTAATCACAAGAGCTTTAATAATACGCTTTGCTTCGTCGTATTCAATTTCTGAAACGAAAAAAGAAACATCATTGCTTAAGGCTACATTTTTCGTTCGATTGTTGATATACGTTTCATATTTTTTTAGTATGAGCTGAATTTTGGGCGAGCTGTATAATTCACGACCTATACCCCAATTAGTAGCAGCACGTTTAAAAGCGTCGGAAGCGCGCCCCTTGTTCGCTGAAACGTTGGATAATTCGCCTACATCTTCTTTAGTTATCCATTCTCCAGCTTCATTTTTTATGGATATTCCGCAGATGAAGTCGTTTCCTTCCGCCCTATGTGTTCTTTGCCAGCTATCTGCTCCAACATATCTATCAAGATAATACATATCAACACGAGCGTCTTTATAAAGCAGTAAATCTGCTTTATAGTATTCAACACGTTCGCCTTGTGCATTCTCGGCATAGCACTTAATGATACGGTTAACGCGTATCTCTATATCTTCTGCGTTTAGTAATGGGAATTTAATCTGCATAGCTTTGCCCTTCTTTCTCGTTAGTAATCCTTTAAATTTGATTAAGTACATATTTAGTTATATTATTGATATGTAGCGGCTTACTCCTTTTTTTACGTCTGTGCGGATTGTGCAGGCGTTTTTTTATTCGTCAAAATCCACAGTTAAAGCTAGATGTTTTTCAAAAAATAAGTCTTTCAAAATCTCGACTAATGTTTTAATATCGGGCTTTTCTTCTGAATAACCAACTATATTGCACAAATCAACATATTCAGCATAGAGTGAGCCGGATTTAACAACTTGCGTAACAAATTGATTTATGTTATCGCAATGATAGACTTGTGACGGCTTTACAGGCATCAAGTAACCGTCTTTATTCGGCATCAAAGGATTTAATATGACCCTCATTTCAAAATCACCAGCAGCGCAAGAACTGCGCTTATAAAGTAAAGTAAATTCAGTAAGCAATGTCGCTGATTGCTGACCGTGATAAAAAGTAAATTTAATATCTGACTAAACGTGTCGAATACCGCTGTTGCGGCAACGACACCAGTCCCTAACGCCATTAACACAAACCTCATTTGTAGCCCCCCTTTATTCTCATTATAAAGCGAATACAAGAAGGTGTCAAGTGAATTTTGAAAAAAATAAAAAGAAAAAATCCCTAGAATGTATAGCTGCATTCTAGGGATAACCTACTAAGATTTTTTTAACAAATCATACAGAAAGGATACTTGTTTTAAGAAGAAAAAATTGTTCTTGTGATGTTCTTGCTACTTAATCGACGTTAGAAACTACCGGGAGCGGCTTTTGATTCGTTTGAGAACAGGCATTGCCCCCCCTAACGCATTTTGTAATTACATTTTAATTATAAGCTCCATTGCTAAAAAGTCAAGCTAAAAATTTTTACAACTTTTATTTTTACTATATCTTGTGATTTTATAGGCTAATACTCCGGTTTAAATACTATATATAGTTTATACACAGAGTTATCCACATTATCCACAACTAGACAAATTTATCAAATGAGGTTAAAATAAAAAAAGTAGCAACTCTTTTCAGAGCTGCTACCTCATACGCAAACGTAAGAAAAGAAACAATGTCAATAAAAATGTATGCCGACACTAATATCAACTTATAACCTATAAAGGTTATGAGTCCCTTTTGTTACGCCTATATAGAAATTATATCTAAATTTTAAAATAATGTCAATATAAAAAAGTAAATGCTGACACTAGATTTTAACTAAATATAGAAAAAATTCCTTACCTCTATAGGAATGACACAGAATAACCCCACCTGTGTATAAAAAATGGTTGGTGCTGCAACGAGCCAAGTTTATAAAGTCGTTGCCCCTAGTAGTTTTTTGATTGCAAAAACTATTAGCCGCTTTAGCTGTAGTGGGCTTTATGCGGGGAGGAAGTTGGCAGAGGTCAACCTACTCTGGTATGGTGTATATACCTTTAGACAGGCATAGTCTATAAAATATACGGCTGGCGGCAACGGGCGCAGAGTGCGCGGGGGTAAGTCATGGAGCGTGGGACGTTGGGGACGCTATGAAATGGCTAGCAATTCAACTATACAGCGACGGCGGGGACGCAATCGCAAAAACCTCTTTTCAGTAGACAGTAGTAATACTGTGTGCTGTTAGGGGTTTTTCTGCCTACCAGCTTCTAACAGGGACTATATTTTTTATTACCCTATTGACAAACAGAACAGAGGGGGGCTATAATATAAGTAAAGATAGGAGTTGATAATTTGTTTGAGTGGAAAACAATAATTAAAGTTGCTGCCGCCGCTGGATTAGTGAGTTTTGCGGTTAAATTAAGTGCCGGACTTGCCGAAGTGTTGATAGAATATCCTATATGGCGCGGCTGGTTAGGTGGACTGTAGAATGGCTAACATGATAAAGCAGTATGAAAAAGTTAGGGCTTTCAAGTGTTCTAGCAAAGAGTTTCCTGAGCTGGGGAGTATAGCTGTATTCGCGTATAACTACAGTGAAGCTAGATATTTAGCTAAAGAAACGTTCAAAGAGGTTAACCCGGCAGTAAGGTATTTAGGTATTAGGGCAAGTATTATCTTGAAAGACGTACCCAAAAATTTAAATAATAAAGTATGCTTCAACGAGAATCACGAAGGGTATGAATTAGTTTCAGAATTTTTATAAAAAGAAAGGAGTAAAACACTATGCTACAACTTATGAATTATTCAACTAAAGAGGAATTTATTAACGACCAGTACGAAAAACTTTCAGAAACAGGGAAAACAAAATTCAGGATGAAAGTTGCAAAAAAAAGCATTGATTTCGATAGAGCTTTATATCTATGGTCATTTTTCGGCTGGTTTGGTTTTCATCAGATTTATTTAAAAAATTATGGCGCGTTTTTCATTCGCCTGTTTACAATGAGTTGCTTTTTAACTTTATGGTTTAAAGACCGTTTTAGCCTTGAGGATGACGTAAAAAAATATAATACAGAAGTCGAATTACAAGCTATTTTAGAATTGATTTAGGGGGGATAATATGAACGCTCAAGAAGCAGCTAGGATATTAGCTAAAGAAAACGACAGTGTTGTCGTTGTGGGAATAACACGGGAAGCGTCAGGCGATTTAATCAGCGACGAATGTTTTTTAAATTTAGACGAATTTCATGCAGCAGTAGTGTGCGCGAATTTAGTAGGATACATTTTAAAAATTCAAAAGAGGAAAAACTCTATAGACCACATATTGAAAGGCGTCAAGCAGTTAGTTGATGTGGGTATTCCGTTAGATGAAAAAACAGAAAGGGGCTTATAGCTATGGCAAAGAAAAACGGCAGCTTAAAATTAAAAATTGCAGCTTGTAAAAAATGCAAAAGTCAGCCAAGACTAAAATTCGGACTATCCTTTTACTTTGAATGTAACTGCGGACAGTCTATATCAGGCGCATATGGTGACGGAATTCTTGAAACGACTAGAAAATGGAACGAAGCCCAACGCGAGGACAAAAATGTTTGAAAACCAAACCTTAAATAAAAATCGTGTGCTACCGTCTGCTATGATATTAGACAGATTGAGCATAGAATGTATTGCTAAAGCTGCAACGAAAGAAAAAATCATAGAAAGCTGCTGCATTTCTAGCACTAAATTAGTTGAACAGTTAGTAAAAAGCGAGCCGCAATATAGTAAGATTGTAGAAAAAATGGCAGATGTATATATATCATTATCGCAGCTATTGATAGCTTTACCGATACGGGACGACGATTTAAACGCTGCCATAAAACGTAAAGTTTCGAGAAAGCTCAAACACAATCCGACATTAATTAAATTTTGAAAAAGCAGGGCAAAAGCCCTGCTTTTTTATAGGGAAAATCAAAATAAAGGAGTGAATACATTGCTGAATTTAAATCACTGGAAAAACTATGATAATTTATCCCGAGCAGAGTATTTTAATCAAAGTAAAATAAAAGCGTTGGTAGCCCAGGTAAAGAAGGTGAAAAAATGGTAGTAAAAAAGCAATCCGCAAAGACAGCACAGCTATACGCCTATTCTTTTGATAGGGAAACGTGGCAAGGTGATTTCAATAGCCGAGAAGAAGCAATGCAGGCAGCTATAATCGACGAAAACACCAAAGAATACCTAGCAGTATACACAGGGATTGCAAAGCTGTACACGCCAGCCTTAAAATCAGAAACAGTATTGGATATCTTAAAGATTGAAGCTGACGAGATAGCAGGAATTGCTGCTGCTGATTGGTTAAAACTAGAAGATATATCAGAAGAAGCCTGTTCCGAACTAGAAAAAACATTAACAGCAGCCGTTATGAAGTGGCTTGAAAAACATAGCTTAAAGCCCGATTTTTATGAAAGCATAAGCAGCGTACAGGCGCACGGCATAGACGATTACTTTAAAAAGAAATAAGGGAACACCCCTTGTTTTTACTGTGATATAATATAGTAAAAACAAGGGGTGTATTTTATGTGGACAAATTTATATGAAAACCTTAAATATATAATTAACAGGTTTGCGAATATTGATGTATGGGCATATGCTATAGCTATATGGACTTTTGGATATAAGACGTTTGGAGAAGGCTTTTGGCACGTCGTGATATTAGCTTTTGGATTAGTCCTTTATGATACATTTCTTAAAGTCGTTTATATTAGCAAAAAATACATCCATGAAAATTTAACGCCTGATACACCGATTGAATTTATCTCACTTCGTAAAGCCTTGTATTACTGCTTTAAAGCCAAAACGTGGAATAAGACTTATTTAAACAGTGCCGCCCTTTCAAGGGTTATAGAAAAATTGCTGGTTTACAATGCTAGTTTAGTCATTGCATTTTATGCTGGGCAAGTAGTCCCGAATATTAAATTATTTTCAACAAATTTAATTTTAAACGACTTTTTGCCGGGTGTTATCACAGTATGTATATTAGTCGTGGAATTATCCAGCATAAACGAGAATCTAATAGAGTTAGGATATAGCAATATTGCTAATGCAGTAAAAAGGGTTATTGAATATGCTGTCAATAAATTTTTGCCTACCACGAAATAACGTGCTAAAATGGTAAAAAGGAGTGATAAACATGGTCAAAGAAATCCAGTTTCAGCGTAGTAAACAGCGCATTTTCGCAATGGATGAAAGCTATAATGTCATTGGTGATTGGGAATGTCGTGACGATTTTGTTACGGGCTACAACGAAGCAGGCGACCCCCGTGGAAGCTTACCGGACGGCGTTTATACAAACGTAAGCGCAGAAGTTACTAACGGCGCATATGGCGCAGCTTATGGCACATTCTATATCACTACCCATGACCCACGAGCAAGAGATATTCACGGCGGCGGCAGCGGCTTGCCTAATCCGTTCGCAGGGCGTCAAGGCTGGGTACCGACTTACGGCTGTCTGCGTATGCAGAATATCGACGGCGAAGAATTAAGCAGAATGATTATCGCAGCAGGGAACAACGTAGTGTTAACTGTAGTACCATAAAAAAACAATACTTAACATTTACGTCAAAAAGCAGGGCAAATGCCCTGCTTTTTTATTTTGCGATTTTTAAAAAAAATACTTGACGACAGGACAAGGGGGGGCTATAATATAGACAAGAGGTAAGAAAAAAACAAAACAAAAATAAAAAAATAAAGGGGCAATGAAGAATGCAAAGAATGGTAGAACACAAGTATTATTTATCAATCAATAACGCAATAGACAGAAGTACCTGTTACGAAACGGCAATAGAAGCACGTAGAGCAGCTAAAAGCGTAAAAGACGGAAAAGTTATGATAGTTGTCGAGAAATTCACCCGTGAATTTTTTGAAGCATAAAAACAAATTGAAAAAAACAAAAATAAAATCAGAGAGGATAGGCTGCTTATGATTTTTATAGTAAATGATAAAAGAATTGAGATTTATATTTACGAAGTTGGGGAAAAAACTAAATTCCCTGTGTTCGTGACATTACCGCCAAGTATCATCAGAAAAGTAACATTCTTAAATAATGAAGAATGCATGACATCAGAATCAAATTTAGAAACAATTCTTATTGTAGCTCAAAAAACATTGAATTTATGGAACGAAAAAGCTGAACAAGAAAGCGAATATCCGAGGTATTTCAAAATTTGCAAAGTGGAGTTGTAAAAATGTTTTTAGAAAATGGATTAAAAGGACTGGTAATAAGTCTTGTTACTGGTATAATTGGAATAGTAATCACGTATTTATTTTGGTGGATTTACCAAAAAATAAAAGGGGGTTAAATATGTGGAACTTAATAAAAGCAGTATTACTAGCCTTATTATTGCTGCCTGTGCCGGGCTTGTGCTGGGCGCAGGAGCAACCTATTACTATTACGCCCGGGCAGGCGGCGAAATGGACAAGCGACTTGCAGCAGCTACAGCAGGAATTAACGCAGCTAGAGAGCAGCAGCAACGAGAAATCGCAGAGTTACAGGGACTTGTTATCGCGTTACAATCAAATGTCGGAGATAGTAAGCAAGTTACAGAACAAATTAGAGATAGCCGAACAGAACTCGAAGAACTTAACAGAATCCTTGACAGGGAAAACGCAGCAGTTAACGAGCTTGATATCCGAGAAACAGCAGACAGAGAAGCTATTAGACGAAGCAAACAAATTGTTGACAGCCTACTCAGAGAGCTGCAAGAAAAAACTGGCAGTAATTAAAAGGCAGCGCAATGCCGCATATGTAGTTGCGGCAGCCGCTTTAACATATAGCCTCATAAAAAAATAAAAAAAGGAAGTGCCAAAATGTCAGACAAAACAGAAAAATCAACAGTTTTAGAAGAACAGGCAGGAGAAGATTTGAAGCCTTATTATGTTAAAATCACCGTTGAACAGCAAAAGCAGTTTGAAACAACAAAAAACGCTATAGCTGAACATAAGCGATACACAGAAGCGACGGTAGACGCCGCCTATGGTTTTGTATTAAAGAATGGGTCAGAAAAAATAACAGCCAGCCCGGAAGCGGCTAAACAAGCGGCTAATTTATTCAAAGACGCTTCACTTTTAATCAGTGAAAGCAATGTATTAGAGTGCCTTAACCAGCATATTATAGGCTTGCTTGAAAATAACAAATTGGATTTAGTTAAATTGGTTGAAAGCTTAGATGATAAAGAATTAAAAATTCTTGCAGGGCTGATTAGTGCGCGCCTGCCTCAAGACACAGCAACATTAAAAGACGGAGAGTAAAATGGGGGGGTTACTGGGCAGAGATAATCCTTTAGGCAGTGCGTTCGAGCTAATCAACAAGCGTATAGAAGAAGAAGCGAAAGCGGAAAAAGCAAAGCAAGCTTTGACTTACTGGAATGTAACGAAGAATTGCTTAAATTGCACTAAAAATTTAAAGTGCAATCTACCACGTTCCGCAAGAAATGCGCGTTGTAGGTACTTCGAGCCGTCAGAGTATCACTTGAAAGAAATCCGTAAACACAACTATGAAGTAAGTTTGCGACGACGCCAAAAATTAAATTCATAATACTAAAAAGCAGGGTATTTGCCCTGCTTTTTTATTTTGCAATTTTTCAAAAAAGACTTGACAACAGGACAAGGGGGGGCTATAATATAGACAAGAGGTAAGAAAAAACAAAAATAAAGGGAGCGATACCATGATTAAAGAAAACGGAATTATCAACAGAAAAAATTTAAAACAACTGTGTATTGATTTTGATTTATACACTCTTGGAAATTTCGAAGAATATATAGTTGAAAAAACGCAGGAAACCATAGAATAACGACGAGGAATATAATGATAACTGCATTTTTAATAGGCGCATTATTATTTTTGGCAGCCTTTATGATAAATATTTATATTATTCGCAGATTTTAAGGGAGTGATAAAGTGATTAAATTAAAAAAAGAAAAGAAAAAAGATTTTGTTTGCGACGGGTGTGGAAAAGGTTATATTGGGGCGAGCAGGAACAGCTTTATTATCCGCGTAGCCGGATACGAAACCTATAATATTCAGCTTTGCAATGCTTGTTTATTATCGTTAAAGAAAAAAATCAATAAAGAGGAGAATGAATAATGCAGAATATCAGCATTGAAGCAGCAAAGGCAAAAGGATTTATAAGCGGCTACCGTGTTGGACGAATTATTTTAGCTTGTTCGATTGAACGCTGGAAATATGGAAAGCTGCTAAAAGAACTGCGGGAAGATTGCACGAATATATTTAAATTCCATACAGGGCGACGCACACGGTATTACTATGACCCCTTCGAGGTGCTGGAAAAAATCAAGGGATATAAGCAGTATGGTAATAGGCATTTGAGCAAAGAAAAAATAGATGAATACTGTAATCAAGTAAAAGAAGCTAAAGAAAAGAGTTTAGAAAAATGATTGATTGCCTAAAATGTTACCGCCTGCGCCGCCATAATGATACTGTTTACTGCCCGTTTTTAGACCTAAAAGAATGCGTTAGAGGGGAACATTATATAAACATTGCAAGCCTGCCGTTTAAACCCAAAAAGGAAGAAATTCCCCCCCTGCCGCCGAAAATGGTGAAAGCAATTCCACCGTTTAAACCACACCCAAAAAGCCCGCACGATTGGGAAAAGTTTCATAATCAAATTTTTGAAATGAAAAATAACGGCGTCAGCTCATATAAGATTGCTGCCGCATTGGGACTTCCACAAACGTCAGTATTTAACTATATGAAACGATACGAGCAGCCTTGAACGATTTTAAACAACAAGCGCAACACATTACACCTAAAACAAATAAAAAACGCCCATATGGAGATTATGGCGCGGAAAGAGGTAGAAAATGGACAACAAACTAGATATAAACGTAACGGAAAAGAAAGTAAGTGATGAAAGCATGCTAAAAACAGTAGAAGAAGCGTTAATGAAAAATGAACTCTGCTTATTTATGAGTGAAACGGGTACTTTTATGACTACAGGAACAACGGACGACGCAGAAGAAATCTTTTTGAAATTGCAAAGTGTTTTGCTTGCAGGCTTTTTGAGCATGGAAAAAGCAACAGATTATGATATTGAACAAATTTTATTACTACAACTAGAAGCAGTGAAAGAAATGAAAAAAGAGTTTTCAGGAGTTACCCCCCCGAAAGGAAGTATACTGCTTAAAGGGGAGAGTGTTTTAAATTGAAATCATTAAAGGATGTAAAGCCCGGCGATAAAATATTTGTTTTAAATTCAAACCGTGGATACTTGAAAGAGCCGCAGATAGAAATATTAACCGTCAATAAAGTTGGAATACTTTATATTTATACTGATTATGATAAATATAAAAAAACAAATGGAGAAGCTGTAGAATCATCTTTAGACGTCAAAGCTTTTGCAACGCTGGAAGAAGCGGAAACAGGTTTATTTATGATTAAAGCGCGCAAATATTACCGAAACAGTATAAAAGTAGACGACATTACTTATTCACAAATGAAAGCTATTTTTGATATTTTAGGAATCGACACGGAAGAAGTGATAAAATGATTGAATACGGGCGATTTTTTACTAAACTTTACCGCATTCGACGGGGATATTATCGGCGCAATATCACAATTCGCTTGTCGGTAGGCTATGAATACCGACTAAAGAACAAAGAAATATTTAAAGAGGTTTTTGTATCGTTGCGGGGGCGTAATATCGCCACTTTTAAATTTAGGGAGCAAATAAAATGAATGCTAGAGATATCATTAAGTTAGCTGCAAAGCTTTATATTGATGACTATTTAAAGAAAAAGACGACGATACTAGCTAACGCCGAAAAAGGTAAAGATATCAATATAGATATTTTTATGCCAAAAGTTACGGAAGTAACGATAAGTGATTTTGCAAAATATCTGCAAAAAGCAATAGAAACGCAACCGAAAGAAGAAAGAACCAAGCACAGAAAATTTTTGGAGAGCCTATAAGTTTTTGCAGGTGCGTAGCTAGAGGAAACATTATGGCTAGTGTATTAGTCGAAGAATTCAATTCAGAGGTCAAAAAAATAAAAGAAAATTACGAGGCATAAAGAAAATGTTTGTATCAAAATTAGAGTTTGCGCAGCATAAACGGCAAGTAAACAGAATTATAGAAATGCAAAGACTTAAATTAAAATTATTGGAAAAAGAAATAAAAATAAATAGCATAGACGCAAGAATACAACTTAGTGCCATAGCAGCAATATTAAAACCTTCCGAAATGAGTGATACTGATTTCGTTTTAAAAATAAATGAAAAAATGAATGAGCTATGGAGCGAGGAAGCTTTAATAAGGCAAGGAGCAAAAATCAAACAAGAGCTTTTAGAAATCCAAAAAATATTAGATGAACTCGAAAAACAGGGAGATATGTAAAATGGCAGGAATCGAAAAATACTACGAGATAACAGAAGTTTATGCGTGGCAATGGGACGGAAACACAAACATAACAATAGAGGATATACCTGAAGAAATAAGAAACGAAATCACTATGCTAAAGGTTGAACGTAGCATAAAAACATCTTTTACCGAAGAATCAAACCAACTGTTTTTCAACTATAAAGGCTATCAATACAATTTATTCCCCGGTGACTTCTTAATTTTTGAATACAACGAACTTATAGACGGCTTTCATTTCATATGTGTAGAAAGGGGAAAAGATAGCTTAAAAAAATACAGAAAATGTAACAGTATTCTGTTTTTGCCTACGTCAAAAGTTTTAGATCATTTAAATCCTAAAGACGCAATAGAAGCAAACGCAATAAATTTTTTCAATGAATCTTGTCAGGCGTTAGGAATTTTAGTAGATTTAAATAAAAAGCGTTTAGCGACCTGCAAAAAATGCGGAAAAACGAATAAAGAATGTTTTCCGACGACAATAGAAGAATATGATATGTACATAGAAATGCTTTGCGAAAATTGCCTGACAGAAATATTAGACAAGAAAATAACTGCCATTAAACCTAAAAAATAGAATAACAGAAAGGAAACATAATGAATCCGATACCCAAAACGAAAATCATACGACTTAAAGGGCAGAAGTTAGCAAAGCTAAATGAAAGGATACACCAGCGCGACCAGCATAAATGTATTTACTGCGGTAATCGGGTAGACCCCGGCGAAAAGTTTCATCACGAACACAACGGGATAAAAAGCGACCAAATAGAATACGGCGTATTGCTATGCATGGACTGCCACACAGAACGTCACCACGGTAAAAAGTGCAATGATGTAAAAGAATACTGCCGGAAGTATTTAATAAATCTATATGGCGAATCAATTTACAGTAAATAAAAAAGCAGAGGTTTTAACCTCTGCTTTTTTTGCTTTCTCTATGCAATTTGATAAAAGCTGGTAGGACTGTTATTTCTTCATTGACTTCTGTAAGCCGCAGCACAGCGAACGGTGCGCCGTTGGTATAACGCTTATGGATGTTTACAGAAACAATGCGGCTATCTGTATCGAATGCCAAGCCCTCGGCTGCGTCTGTGATATTTTTAAAAAGGTTATCGCAGTCCGGCTTGACTTTTGGAAATTCTGCGCCGACATCAACAGCGGCTTTAAACTTCTTACTTTTCGACGCAGGGACAGGCAAAAATATATATACCTCACAGAACAAGGCGACATCTTTAAAAAAGATACCTGACTTTTGAACAGCTTGTTTAATACAGTATTCGCATTGCTGGCGATAGTAAATGGAAGCGTCTTTATAGTAGGCGATAGCATGAGGCAAAGGAACGCCGTTTTTGCCCCGTGTGGCGATTTTAGGGCGGCTTTGAGGAATTGCTTCACCGTCGATAAAAACGGTTAACTGCCGGGCGTCAGGCGCGATATTCAGGGTATATAATGTGTTATCAATATTCATTACTTAAACCTCTTTACTTTCCAAAAAAGCCTTACTAGTAGGGTTTATTTCGCATTCAGTCAATAAAAGCTGCTCCATGCTTACCCCGAATAACTGTGCTAGCTTATACACATTGAGCGCATTCGTTTTTAAGATTGAACGGTCAGGAGATGAACTGAAAGCATTAAGCGTTTTAAGTGGGATACCTGTTATCTCTGCAACGAAGCGACGGGACATTTTAAAAATGTTGCGGTAATATTCCACTGCGCTTTTAGCGTGGGTTATCGAATCATTTTCGATTAGCAGCGTTTTTTGAGTTATTAAAACTCTATCCATAAAGTTATCGTCAGTCAGCTCAATCCTGCGCCCTTCAACTACAAGAATAATATTATATTCGTTATCGTCAAGAATATTTACTGTAGTCTTATAAGACCAAAAGCCTATTTTTTGAGTTATGAAATTTAAAATACAATCAATAGGCACAAACAACGTATATTCCACTTCATCCACAAAATTAATAGCCTGCCGCCTATCAGGAAAGTTATAGACTTGATATCTTGGCGAGCCTGTTTCGTAACTGCTTATGATTACAGTTTTTCCGACGCCATAATCAATTAAATGCGCGATATCGGGCAGATATTCAGGATTGTTATATCCGTAAATAACGTGTGATATAGAAGGGTATCCGATAACGACGCGCTTACACTCGTATTTGTCGAAAAAGTCAAGAATATTACTACAGGGAAGATTAAAAACCTTAATCAATTCGGCTTCTGTATAGGATTTTTTTGACATACTAGCCCCCCTAATCGTTTTATACCATTGTACCACGTAAGCAGGATAAATTATAGTTTTTTTAAAGATTGTGCTATAATGAAAACAAAAACAAGGGGGGCGTAACATGGCTAGTCCAAAACGCAAACGTTCTGCCGTTGTTCGTATAGCTGGTGAAAAACGGGTAGCGAACGACCGTGAAAAAAAGTTTGCAAGAGAATATTTAAAATGCTTTAATTTTTATAAAGCCGCAAAAGCCGCAGGCTTTGCAGAAACAACAGCCCGGCGCACGGCATACATGATTTTTTCCCGCCCGTGGGTGCAGGAGTATGTAGAAGAACTTCGAGCAAAATACGAATTAGACGACATTGCAGAAGTCAAAGAAGTAATCCGCAGCTACACAGACCAAATGCGGGGCAAGGTCAAAGAAACAATAGAATATAAAAAGTACGTTTTAAAAAAGAATCAAGAAACAGGGCAAATGGAAAAGATATATACCGACGGCTATATCATGGAAAACACGCTTATAAAAGCAGGTAGCGAGAATATGGGTAAATATCATAAGTTATTTGGAGAAAACTCTCTAGCTATAGCTTTAGCCCCAACAATCGTCGCTGATGTACCAGCCGAACAGCCAGCAGAAGAAAGTGAATTGCCAACCTACGATGACGCGCTAAAAGCAGCGCAAAACTTTGAAGATTTAGCGAAAAAGATAAATGACCCCGCCAAAGATTAATTTAACTGACTGTATCGGCAAAGCTTTCTACAAAGTTTATCATCAGGTGATGAATCACGAATTTACGCATTATTGGTTTAGCGGCGGGCGTGGTTCGCTAAAGTCGTCGGCTATAAGTATATTTATCATCATGCTTATGCTAATAGACCCGACTATAAATGTTATCGTTTTCCGCAAAGTTGGATTAACGATAAAAACAACAGTTTACGAACAAATAGCATGGGCTATAGAAAAGCTGGGGCTAAATGATTTTTTTATAGCTAGAGTGTCGCCGCCGTCGTTTATCTACAAAAAAACCGGGCAGAAAATATTGTTTTGGGGATTGGACGACCCCACAAAACGCAAGTCCGTAAAAGTAAAAAAAGGTTACTATGCTATAACATGGTTTGAAGAATTAGAAGAATTTTCGGGAATCGAAGAAATAGAAAAGGTATTGCAATCAGTATTGCGTGGCGGTGAGCGTTTTTGGTGTTTTTACTCCTACAATCCGCCTGCGTCTATGCAAAGCTGGGTGAACAACGAAGCACTGAAAGCTCGACCCGATAAACTGTTACACAAAAGCAACTACCTGCAAGCCCCGCCCGAATGGGTAGGGAAACAGTTCCTCTACGAAGCATCAGTTATGGCAGTATATCAGCCCCGCAGGTTTAGACATGAGTATTTAGGTGAAGTCACAGGAACAGGCGGCGAGATATTCACCAACTTAAAACTGCGACCAATCACGAATGAAGAAATATCGCATTTCGATAATATTAAGCGTGGGCTTGATTTAGGCGTATCAATCGACCCTATGGCGTATATGACTATGCACCTAGATACGGCAGCACGCAAGCTATATATTTTCAATGAATACTATGCCCGTGGCTGCCCTAGCTGGACGTTAGCAGAACACATCAAAAAAGAAAATCCACGCAACAGGCTTATAGTAAGCGACATCCAGCATGAAACATTAATGAGCCTAAAAAGCTATGGGATTAATGTTATTCCGGCTAAAAAGGGGCAAGGCTCGAGAGAATGGGGCTATAAATACTTAACAGATGATTTGTTAGAAATCGTTATAGACCCTATGCGCTGCCCGAATGCAGCGCGAGAATTCGCCCAATACGAGCTAAAAAAGGATAGAAACGGTAACTATATCGCTAACTACCCTGACGGCAACGACCATACTATAGACGCCGTTAGATATGCATTAGAAAACAGCCACCCGCCAATGAAAGTAAAACGTAAATAAATAGGGGGAAAAGAAATGAACAACAGCAAAAACGCGCAGAAACGTATTAGACAGAAAGCACTGACTACCGCCCGAAAAAATAGCGGCAACGAAAATCAGGCTTTCAACAACAAAGAACGAATCAGAAAAGACCCGAGATTGAAAGCATTAAACCTTATTAACCCGGTAGAAGGTACGCCAAGAGTGCCGACCCTTGCCGACATCAAAACAATGTACGGTGCGCCAGCTACGCTATCAGAGGTAGACGTAGATACCAAAAAAGCAAATGACGCTGCTATAGGTCAATGTCATTCATTGCTACATCATGCTATCTCTATAATGGGCATGAGTGCATACCCGCAATTTTTGGGCTATGGATATTTAACAGGGCTTGCACAAAATGGGCTTATTCGGGCAGGCTGCGAGATGATAGTGGATGAAATGGTAGAAAAGGGCATAACGCTAACCACAAAAGGCAACAATGACCCTGATACCGATAAACAGGCAAAGCTGGACAGGCTTAATGAGTTGATAACCAAAATAAACCTGCTGCCGACACTACGCAAAGCGGTAAGTATTAGTAAATACTACGGCGGCAGTTTAGTATACATGGACTTTGACGGAATCGACACCGCCAGCGAAAACCTGCTAAATCCATTGATTTTAACGAAGAACGAATTACGAGGTAAAAAACTGCGGCGTTTGAAAGTTATAGAGCCGTATAACCTTTCCCCGGGTCAATATAACGCAGCAGACCCGCTGCAAGAATATTACTTCAAACCGCGATACTGGTTTGTCATGGGAAAAGCTGTAGACGCAAGCCGCTTCCTGCCGCCAGTGCAGGAAAATGAGCTGCCGACGATATTACGACCTGCTTATAACTTTTTCGGTATTCCGCTTGCACAGATTGTATTAGACGCAGTAGCGCACTTCACAGAATGCAGAGAAGCAGAAGCAAGGTTATTGACCAAATTCAGCTTAACAGTATTCAAAACGAATCTTAACGAGCAGATTTTTTCGGGCGGTGACTGGGCGCAGATTGATAACCGTGTAAATAACTTCGTACAGTATCGCAGTAATGATGGCGTCATGCTGATAGATAAAGAATCGGAAGATATTGATATAAAATCAACGTCGTTAGCTGGCGTAAAGGATATAGTAAGTCAGGCAATGGAGATTGTAGCGGCTTACTTCAATGAGCCTGTAACAAAAATGTGGGGCTTAACGCCGTCCGGATTTAATACAGGTGAAAGTGATTTAAATAACCACTACGACCACATAGCCAGCCAGCAAGAAAAGCAACTGCGTGACCAAATAGAATACGTCTTAAAGGTACTACAAGTGCAGGAATGGGGCGAGATAGATAACGAGATAACTTTTACCTTCAATCCATTATCAGAAGAAAAAGAAGAAAGCATAGCTACTGTAAACAAAATCAAAGCTGAAACGCAGCAGATTTATATATCTAATGGCGTCATCAGTCCTGACGAGGGCAGGGAGTGCCTGAAAGCTGATCCGAAAAGCGGTTTTAATAACCTCAACGAAGAAAGCGTACCCGAGGAAGAATTAAGCGAGGAAGAACGCGAACTGTTAGGATTAACTGAAAAGCGGGAAGTTTTGAGCCAAGATGAAAAGCCGCCAAAAGAAGTTGAATAAAAAAACGAAATAATTGATTAAAAATAAGTAAAATGGAAAAAAATGCGGGGTTATATCAAATAATCCCGCATAAACCTTACAAAAGGGGGCTAATGTATGGCGTCGAAAATCAGACGACGGCGGCGACAGGTAACTATACCGGGAATACCTGCCAGCGTCGGAATACAGAACGAATACGCCCGTTCGATACGCCGCTTAATAAAACAAATGGAAAAGGCAGCGTTAAAGTTTGTGCTTGAAAAATACAAGCTGTTTAGAGCGTCGGAAATGGTAACGAATGACGCGCCCGTTGATTTCGACAATAGACGCTTACAGCAGCTTATTGACGCTATAAAAGCGCGTTTCGGCAGATATATAAGCGAATGGGAAGCCGAGGAACTGGACGCTATAGCCAGCAAGTTTATCGGTAAGATAGATAAACAGACTAAAGCGGGGCTTATGGCTAATCTAAAAAAAGCGGGCATTGTGATAGATTTTCACATTAGCGCCTTACATCAACCGCTACTTGAAGAAATGGTAGCGAGTAACGTAAATTTGATAAAGAGTATTGCCCCTAAATACTTTGATAAATTAACCAATGTTGTAATCGACAGCGCACTTAAAGGGCGGGATATGGCAAGCATATTTCAGCACATAAAAGACCTTAACAAGGTTACAGAACGGCGGGCAGAACTGATAGCCATAGACCAAACCAACAAGGCAACGCAGGCGTTAAACGTTATGCAGACGAAGGATATCGGTATAAAAAAAGGCATATGGATACATATACCCGGCGAGAAAAGCAGCCGTAAAACACACATTGCAATGAATGGAAAGACATTTGATTTAGACGAGGGGCTTTATGACGAAGATGTAGGCAGAAATGTTTTACCGGGAGAACTGCCATATTGCAGGTGTGATTTTCGACCCGATATCACCGAATTACTCACTAACGAGCAATAATTAAGTTAACCTGTGATATAATCAAAATAACAAATAAAGACATTTGTATAAAAATAGTTAAAACGAAAGGGCTGACCATATGGAACGGGAAAACAATATTTTAGCGTTTGACGCCGCCATAACAGCGCGCAGAATAGACGAAAACGGATTTATGCACGTTGACGCCTGCCCAATCAGTAAGGCGACTGTAAACCCGTATTTAGGGCGTGAAATTCCGAACTGGCAGGATTTAGGCTTAAACCCCGAACGTGTCTACTATGGACTGCGTGACCCGGAAGAATTAGCGAAAGCTGCCCCAACATTTAACGGCTTGCCGCTAATGCAGGGACACCATGACTATACCGCCGACGCGCCGCCTAAAGAATATCAGGTAGGCAGCACAGGAACAGAGGCACGCTTTGAAGAACCGTATTTGTTGAATGCGTTATCTATCACTGATAAAAAGGCGATTAAGTCCGTCGAGGACGGAAGCTGTAAGCAGATATCTTGCAGCTACCGTTATACACCCGATATGACCGCAGGGGAATATCAGGGCGCAAAATATGATTTTGTAATGAGAGATATTCGAGGTAATCACGTTGCCCTTGTACCGCAAGGTAGGGCTGGCAGTGATGTAGTTGTATCCGACAGTTTACCTGTTGAGATAGAAAAAACAACGAAGGGAGAAAAAAAGCAAATGAAAAATCTTTCAAAAGATATTTTAAGTTTCAAACGCCGCAAAGCTGACTTACAGCGCGTTATCTTTGCAAAAGACGCTGATTTAGGTATCGAAGCAGCAGAAGTTGTGTTAGCTAATTTGCAAAAGGCTGTAAATGTTGTTGAAGCGCAGGTAGAAGGTTACGACCCCCGAGAAATTGGCTTGGATGTGGACGCAGATATTTCTATTGACGACCTTGTAGATAAATTCTTTACAGGGCTGGAAGCTGCACAAAAAGACACTATTAAGGCGAAACTGTTAGAATTAAAAGGCGGTGAAGGTATGGACGAAAAATTGACTTACGCCGAGGGCGTATCCAAAGGCGAGGAATTGGAAAAGAATCCAGCCGAACGCGCAAAACTCGATAGAGAACATGAGCGTAAAGGCATGGAAGAATATTTAGCTAAAAAAGCTAAAGACGAGGACAAGGAAGAAAAAGCCGAAGATGATGAACTCGAAGAACGCATGAAAGACCCTGCTTTTAAAGCGGGTTTTGAAATGGGTATCAAAGCAGGCGAGCGTTACGATAAAGACAATCCGAAACGGATTGACCGCGACCACGAGCGCGAAGGTGAGGAAAAATACCTTGCTAAAGACGCACTTCCCGCATTGCTGGCTAATGCTAAAGCAGAAGCGGAAAAAAATGTTATGGAACGCGTGAAAAAACTTAACGCTGCCGCTAACGCTTGCGCTTTCGCACTCGGCAACGTCGACGCTATGGCGTATGACAGTGCAGAAGATATCTACGCAAGAGCCTTGCAAGCTAAAGGCATTGATACTTCTAAATATCCCAAAGAATCTTACAAAGCTATGGTTGACGTGTTGCAAAAACAACGTTTTGACGTAACCCACGCTAACGACGAAGCAATCAAGAAATTCAGCGTATCCAGTGAAAAAACTCCTGAATACATGAAAAATCTGAAAAACATCACTATTCGATAAGAAGGGAGCAAAGAAAAATGGCTAACGAATTTCAAGGACAAGTAAACATCCTGCCTGCTATTGGTGTACCCGGTCAACATATGAGTACCAATCCTTTAGTAAGCACTCAAAAAGGCTATTGCGCAGCCGACACCGTAACTATTGGCGGTTTCGTATGGGCGACAACCGTAAACAATAACGACGCTTTTGTAAAATCCACAGGCACAGGTGCGCCGCTGGGCTTTGCAGTGCGTGAAATCACTAACCCGCTGGGTTATAACGAATCAGCTTCTAACACTGTTCCTAAAGGCTTTCCCGTATCCGTAGCAGTCAAAGGTGACTTTGCTGTTGTTACCGGGACGGCTGCCACCGTAGGACAAAGCGTTTTCGCAGTGCTTGCAGACGGTACTATCAAAACTGACACAGCAGGCGGCACTGTAGAAGGTGCAGTAGAAACTGATTATAAAGTAGTAAATATTAACGGCGGCGGTGCTGTAGGCGATATTATCGTCATCAGTAACTGGGCTTAATGAAAGGGGATAAAACAATGTTTGAAAATCAATTAGGCTTGCAAGAACAGCTTGATGTTATGAAACAATATGGTATCGTGTTCGATACTGGCGCGCCTATCCGTGGCATTTTGGCAAACGATAGCATTGACCAGTTAGCGAACGACGCTGCTATGGTTACAGCAGCAAACAGCGGTATTCCGGTTGAATTTACATCTTATATTGACCCTATGGTAATTCCTATCCTGACCGCTACCCGTGGCGCAAGGGAGATTTTCGGGGAAGCTAAAAAAGGTGACTGGACAACCTCTTATGCACGTTTCCAAACTTCTGAAATCACAGGCGAGGTTGAAGCTTACACCGACTACGGTCAAGGCGGTGCGTCTGATGTAAACCCGACTTTTCCTGTAAGAACTCAATACATCTATCAAACTAACATCCGTTATGGCGATAGAGAAGTCGACGTCGCAAGCCGCGCACGTTTGCAACTGGCAGCAGATAAACAACGTGCTGCTGCTACTGTAATTGATATTGCAAGCAACAAATTCGCCTTGTATGGCGTGGCAGGCTTGGAGATTTACGGTTTGCTCAACGACCCGAATTTACCTGCTGCTGTTAGTCCGCTGCCAAATGCAACATCCAAAACTCTGTGGGCTGAAAAATCCACTAAAGAAATTTACGAAGATGTACTGTATCTGTTCGGCAAAATGGCTGACCGCGGCGCAGGACACATTGACGCTAACACCGAGCTTGTACTTGCTACCTCTCCCGCTACACAGGTACAACTTGGCAGAGCAACTGACTTCAATATCTCTGCACGTCAGATGTTGGAAACCTACTTCCCGAAAATCCGTTTCGTTGCATTGCCTGAACTGGCTACCGCAACTGGCGGCACTTCCATTCTCCTTGTCGCTCCGACAATCGAAGGACTGCCGACCGCTCAAATCGGATTTAGCGAAAAATTCCGCGCTATGCGCTTAATTCCGGAAAGCTCCAGTTTCCATCAAAAATTTGTCGGTTCGTCCTACGGCACTATTGTATATAGACCGTTTGCAATCGGCACAATGACAGGCGTATAATTTACACTAAATACAAAAAAGGAGTGCTGCTACATGGCTAGACCAAAAAAAGTAAAACAAGATGAAGTTGTAACAATCGTTGATGATAAGAATACAGAAGCCTTACTGCCGCAGGAAGTCGAGCCGACAGGGGTAGAAGTGATTGAGGAAGAAAAGCCCGTTACTTATGACCCCAACGAAAGCGACGAAGTCAGCGAGGTAGAGGAAAAGGAAGTTGAAAAAGTTAACGCCAAACAACCTGCTCAAGCTTCCCCGACCAAACAAGCTGACACTGTTACGGTATGCTGCAATTCTTATCAAGACGTGATTTTTGCTGTAAGACTGCCAAACGGTAGTCTTGCCGAGGTTAAATTTAACGGCAACAACAAACATCTTGCGGGGCTTGAAATGGGTAAAAACCCAATCGGCGGCGCGTTTGGTATGACTTTCGGCGTTCCCTCTGACATGTGGGAATTGATTAAAAAACAGCATAAATCAGACCCTAGAATTATTAACGGTTTGATTTTTGCATCAACCGGAGATACCCGCTTTACAAAAAGCGCAATCCACGAACGCAAAGAGTTGCGTAACGGGAACGAGCCACTTGACCCGAAAAAGGTTATTGCTTCAACAACCCCTTTTAAGTAAGGGGGCGTAAAAATGGCTGATGATAACAATATCGTTATATTCGACCCGGAAGAATTTAAAAAGCTGTATCCGCAGTTAGCGGGTGTAGATGATGTTGTCCTTGAAAATAATTTCAAGATAGCAACACTAGCTTTAAAGAATTCCGTCAATTCAGCCGTGAAAGACCTTGACGAACGTAAAACGCTGCTTTACCTGCTCACTTGTCACATAAGCGAGTTACAGCAGCGTGGAGCGTTTGTTGTAGGCGTTTTGAGCGGCGCGACACAGGGCAAGGTATCAACAAGCTATACCCTACCAATGTCGCTTAACTGGTATAACCAGACACAATGCGGTATGCTTTTTTGGACACTCACGGCAAAGTACAGAGCAGGCGGGCGTTATTATGCGTTTAAAAGTCAAGCTTGTTACAGGTAACGGAACAGGGACATCCGGCAACTGGAAAAAGAAGTTGCGAAACCTAGTAAGGCAAACGCCGGAAGCACAGGCGGGCTTTACAGCGGACGCAACTTATCCAAGCGGGATAAATGTTGCTTATGTTGCCTATATCCAAAACAAGGGCATTGGTGGCGTTCCTGAACGCCCCTTTATGCAAAGGACTGTAGATGAACAACAAAACAAATGGAGCAAGCAACTTACTGCCCTGTTAAAAGGTAAGTCGGCGCAGAATGGCGCGCTTTTAAATGCTTACACTGCTGTATCAAAAGAAATGAAAGCGGATATACAGGATACTATTAAAAAATGGGAGTGGAACGACCCGCGCCCGAATAGCCCTGCCACAATCAGAATGAAACAGCGAAAAGCACAAAGCGGCAAAAACGCCGTAGCAACCGACCCTTACCGCGCTTTGATTGATACGTCTACCATGATAAACGCAGTCACAAATAACGTAAAAGTTAAATAAAGAGGGTGTAACAGATGAACGGAATTAATTTGCACATGGTAGTTAGAAGTGCTATAACTGCCATAAATCCTGACGAACAAGTTATCTTGTATCAGTCAGCCGGGCAAAAAAATATCAGCGGCATTGTTACACCGCTTTTTTTTAGCCCTGCAACTGTAAACGTGCAGTTTCAGCCAAACGAAGCGAATCGTTTGCAACATCTTGAAAATATCAACAGCACGGCGCATACAGAACAGATATTTCTTGCCAGCGATAACAATAGACCCATTGAAGGTATTGCACGCGTTCCAATCTTACGCACAGGCGATTATATCGAGCGCAAGCCCGGTGAATTTTGGAAAATCACAGCAATGTTTGAGGACTGGTCTAATGTTGGCTGGGCTAACTGTGAAGTAACTTTGCAAGTGCCGCCGTATCCCGACTTTACCAATCAGCCTGATGACGAAGGAAACAACCTTACAAGCGTCGGAAGAAAGGCGGTGAAGTAATTGGAGCATGGAGAAATTAACGTAGCTGTAGAAGCCTATTTACGGGCTTATATGCAACCGCCATTAACTGCTGAACAAATTTATTTAGGGCAGCAGAACAACTCGGCACTGCCAAAGACACGAGAACACGTGGTATTTTTTCTTGCCAGTACCCGCCGAATCGGTACGAATGTCGGGGAACAGATTGTAACGGAAGCAGGAACGACGGAAACACGTTCTTACCGTGAATATGTCGTTAACGTCGATTTTTGTGACGCCGATTATCAACGAGCATTGCAGCGGGCTGAATATTTTGAAACGCTGGGGCGTTCTGATATTGCGGTTGACTTTTTCAAAAAGAACTACAATATAGCTTTATTGTACTGCGAAAATATGCAGTTTTTACCATACACTGACGACACAAATCAATATATCAACAGATACCGCTTGCCGCTTCATTTAGCGTTTTGGACGGTATACGAATACCAGACAGAATACTTTGATAAAATCGCGATAACGCGGCTGGAAAATGTTGATGTACATCATAAACCAGAAAAAGGGGGTTTATAAAAAAATGGCAATACCTATTTCAAAAATCGTTGAAATTAACCCGCGCGTTATTAAAGCGGGTAGCCAAGAGCTTGAAATTGCTGGCTTGTATTTAAGCGAAAACGAATTAACACCATTCCCGACGCTTAAAGCATATGCAAGCAAAGACGCTGTAGGCGAATACTACGGGCTGGACAGCGTAGAATATCTTGCGGCTAGTCATTACTTCCAATCTTACGATAATAGTTTTAAAAAGCCTAATATTCTTTATTTTGCAAAAAGGGTATCTAAGGCAATCGCAGGAAAGCTGTTCGGCGCAGAAGCGTTATCACTGACCAGCCTTAAAAAAATCACTGCTGGCGGCTTTACTATCTCCGTAGACGGCAGCCCTATCACTGTTACCGGATTAGATTTTAGCGCAGCTACAACGCCTAGCGACGTAGCCGCAGCAATCGCCGCTAAGGTTACCGGAACGACCGTTGTTTACAATAGCAACAGTGAAAGCTTTACCATTACCAGCAAAACAACAGGCGCAGATAGCGCGGTATCAGTAGCCACAGACGGCTTGACCGTTGATGCACTCGGCACGGATACCGCAAGCGCATTAGGCTTAACTGCTGCAACTGGCGCGCTGGTATCCGACGGCAGCGACGCTTTGACGCCTGCCGCTAATATGCAATCTGTTGTAAATCAATCGACTAACTGGGTAAGCTTTACCACACTGAAAGAAGCTACAGATGTAGAAATTCGGCAGTTTGCAGAATGGAACAACAGTAACCCGATTGAATTCTTGTACGTTCCGTGGCAATCTTCTAATGCCCTGAAAACCAGCGGCGAGGGAACACTTGTAACCACGCTGAAAGAAGCGGACTACGAAGGACTTTGCATGAACTATGCGCCTGACGTATACACTGCTACGCTTGTCATGGCTACAGCAGCTTCTATTGACTGGAACAGGGCGAACAGTGTTGTAAGTTATGCGTTCCGTAAGCAAACAGGACTTGCGGCGTCTGTAACGGACGACGACAGCGCAACAGCGTTGCTGGCTAACAACGTTAACTTCTATGGACGTTACGCCGCCCGCAGCACTGATTTTTCGTTCTATTATGACGCAAAAATGTTTAGCGGCAACTACGGATTCGTTGATACGTATATCAACATGATATGGCTTAAAAATGTTATGCAAATCTCACTTGCAAACGGCTTGACGTCAATCGGTAGGACACCTTATAACGAGATTGGGTACACGCAAATTCGTGCATGGCTGAACGACCCAATCACTAGGGCATTGAATAACGGCGTTATTGATACAGGCGTCGAATTAAGTGAAAGCCAAAAAGCGCAGCTTTATGCGGAAGCAGGGGAAGATATCTCTACAGAGCTTTACACCAATGGCTATTATATCCAAGTGTTAGACCCCGGCGCAGCCGCAAGGGTTAACCGTGATAGCCCGATTATAAACGTTTGGTATACATATGGCGGCAGCGTTAACAGATTAGTCGTTCCGCTGACCGTAGTGTTATAAAAAAGGGGGTGTGCTATAAATGGATATTACATCAGCAAATGCAAAATGTTTCTTAACGATTGAAGAACTGTTCCCGGCAGGTGTTCTGTTGCAAAACTACGCTACCGACCAAGCTGTAGACCAAGACGAGCGACAAATCAGTATCGTTCGTATGGGCGTTGACGGACATATGGCGGCAGGCTGGACACCGCAACCGCATATTATACACTTTACCTTTGAAGCAAATAGCCCGTCTTTAACTTATATCAGGGCGTTGGCTAAATACATGGAAACACAGAAAAAAATCGTTCGGCTAGGTTTATCAATAAACATTCCGAGCATTTCAACTTCGTTCATGTTCTCGAATGGCGTATTAACTAACGCTAAAGACTTCCCAGCACTTAAACAGGTGCTTGACCCCGTTACAGCAGCGTTTGCTTTTGAAACGAGAAGCTAATATAATATAGTTAACTAATAGGCGATATTCATAGTATCGCCTA
>OGIG01000069.1_pt1 | contig 99020 bp, 82 predicted proteins | sample 1571601 | NCBI WGS metagenome assembly OGIG01 (sample SAMEA2581953, study PRJEB24529) | metagenome | biome: Human gut stool | place: China | collected 2011 | reverse complement strand
GAGGAGGAAACAAATGAGTCTAAGTAATGAACAGTTATTATATTTATCGGCATTAGCATACTATAATGTTGATGGTAAAAAAAATGTTAAAGATATTGTAAAGATAATAGAGGAGAAGAAATATACAACTTGCTTTGATGGAGTAGCTGGATATACAGATAAAGAGCTTGGAATGAATAAAATTATATCATTTATAGAAAATGACAGTGAATTAATGAAATTGCAAATGGTATATCCTAGTGGTAGTGATAATACTACATCATCAGTATGTTTTGTAAATACAGAAACGTCAGAAGTTTATGTTGTATATTGCGGCAATTATATAGATAGTCCTTATGAGTATAAAGATGAAGATGGAAACATTAATAGTAATTCTACATGGATTAGTAATATGAAAGGGGCAGTTGAGTGTGATACAGTAGAGCAAAAACTTGCAGTAGAGTTTTATAATAATGCTATAAGTGCTGCTAGAAATGTATTAAATAATGAGGATGGAGATATAGATATAACTGTATGTGGACATTCGACAGGTGGAAATCAGGCACAGTATGTGACAATTGCGTATGAAAAGAAGTATTGAAAATGAAAAAAATGTTGAAAAAAGTAAGTTAATAAATTATACTGTAAAAGTAAAAGAGAGATAAAGGGCAAACATACAGAAATGTATGGACGCAAAGCCAGGAGTCTACGGGTAGTTATTGAGGAAAGAAAGTTGTTAGTATAATAATACCTAAGATAGTTCGGTTGCATAACGTATTCGTTATGCTTTTTTTATTTTAAAATAAAAAGCATAAAAGGTGTAAAGGAGGGCAGAAGATATTAATACAAAAGAAAAGGAAAATAAATATTATAGGAGGAAATGAATGAAAAAGATAAAAAAATGTATGATAGCAATAGTCGTATTTGCAACGGTAATTATAAATTCTACAGGTTGTGAAAGTAAGCCGATTATGGATGAGGATAAGTGTGCAGAAGTGGCATTGGAATATATGAAAAATAAATATCATGAAGATTTTGAGGTAACATATAGCCAAGAAAAGAAAAGAATTATAGGAAGAGCTGGATATGCAGAAGTAGATGTTAGAGTTAAAGGACAAGAAAAAGAATATTGTATTATGATGTATCCAGATGGTGAAGAGGATACAGACAAAGATGGATATTATGATTCATACAAAGTGATATCAGATGACTATATGTGTGGGTTGGTTGAAGAAAGCGTGAAAGTTGAGTTGGATAATATAATAAATGAGATTGGAATTAATAGATTTATTAGTTGTGTATATGTTGAAGAAATAAAAAAAATAAAGGGATTTCATGGCTTTTCAAGTGATTTCTATATCACAAATGGAAACGATACATTAGAAGAATTATTAAAAAATAAAAAAATATATTTAACGTATTGTATTGAAATAGCAGAAAGTGAGTATAACGATTCGTATGAAACATATATAAAGGATGAGTTAAAAAAATTGATTTCTGAAGATACGATATATATAAGTATTAGAACTTTTTCAGAAGAAGAATACGTAGAGAGAGAACAACAATATTTAGAAGGAGGATATGAAAGTTTGGTTAAACGTATAGGAATAAAAAACATATCGTTTATAGTTGAGGAGGAAACAAATGAGTCTAAGTAATGAACAATTATTATATTTATCAGCATTAGTGTATTATAATATTGATAAATTAGAAACATCAAATGAACTAGATAGTATTGTAAGTAATATTAAGAAAACAGGTGTTACAACATGTTTTGATGGAGTAGCAGGATATACAGATAAAGAGCTTGGAATGGATAAAATTATATCATTTATAGAAAATGATAGTGAATTAATGAAATTACAAATGGTGTATCCTAGTGGTATTGATAATACTACATCATCAGTATGTTTTGTAAATACAGAAACGTCAGAAGCTTAAATTTAAAATATAAGTTTTGATATTGAACCGGGACAGATTATATGAGTATTGGGAAGGAGTGGTTCAGGTAAAAGATTATTGCTGCTGCGAAAATAGCAGGTGCAAATGATTTTATTATGCATATGCAAAATGGCTATGATACTATGATTGGTGAAAAGGGTGTTGGCTTATCAGGAGGACAGAAACAGCGGATTGCAATTGCAAGAGCTATAATTAGTAATCCTAGAATACTTATATTTGATGAAGCGACTTCGGCACTTGATTATGAATCAGAAAGTATTATTCAGAATAATTTACAGGAAATATGTAAGGGCAGAACTGTATTAATAATTGCACATAGATTGTCAACACTTAAAGATGCTAATAAGATTATGGTAATAGATAATGGCGAACTTGTTGAATTCGATACTAAAGAGAAGTTAATGAGTAACCAGGGACTTTATTATTATCTGTATAATATGCAGAAAGAGGGAAGAGTTTAATGAGAAAAGAAATGCTTAATTATGTGAAGAAATATAGTAGAAAAAGAAATAGAAACCTTAAGTATGATTTTATGCCTGAGCTTCTTGAAATAATTGAGAAACCGGCACATATAGGTGGAAAGGTTATTATCTGGAGCATATTTACATTGCTTGTAGTAACCATTATATGGACTTCAGTATCTAAAATCGATGTCGTATCTACGACAGGAGGAACAGTTAATCCAAAAGGAAGTGTTATCAATGTTCAGGCTAAGCAGGAAGGCGTGGTAAAAGAGGTTCTGGTATAATGGTCAGTATGTGCATAAAGGCGATATTCTGGTTAAAATAGATTCTTCATACGATAATATAGATGTTGAAAATCTGTCTGTACTTTCTAAAATAGCTGACAATGATGAGAAGATTTCTGAGATTGATAACAGTATTAAAAAGGCAGAGAATATTCTGGATAATAAAATACTTCGTTCAGAAACTGATGGATATGTAACGAATATGCAGGAGGGACTTACAGGAAATGTCGTTGCAACAGGAAATGTTCTGATGAATATCATACCTGATAATACTCCTATGGAGTTAACCTGTTATGTGAAAAACAGTGATATTGCAGACTTGAAGATTGGTAAAGCGGCAGTTATTAAATTAGAGGCATATCCATATTCGGAATATGGTACATTAACAGGAAAGATAACTTACATATCGGCAGGCGCAGTATCAACAGATGAAGTTAAGAATGTATATGTTGTAAAGCTTAGCATAGAAAATAATAATGATAAGATTAAATTACTCCCGGGAATGACAGCAACCGTAGAATTTGATTTAGGAAAAAGAAGTATTATGAAATACTTTCTTGATCCTATAACCGGAGCTTTAAAAAATACAGTCAGGGAAAAGTAATAAGAATAATCTTATTATAATGTTATAATAATACGATTTAGCGACAGGCGTAAATTACATATTCAAGGACAATCTTATTATAATGTCATAAGAATACCAGCCCATGTAAGTCCACCACCAAAACCAGCTAAAGCAATAAGGTCGCCAGGTTTTACGGTTCCGTTATGTAATACCTCATCTAAGAGGATTGCAACACTTGCAGCTGAAGTATTGCCATATTTATCAAGATTAACAGGGAAAATATCATCGCTAAGATGTAATCTTTTAGCGGCAAACTGAATAATACGTTTATTTGCCTGATGTAGTAATATTTTGTTAAAATCTTTTATTTCTATTCCGGATTTTGTTGATAATGATTCAATAATTTCCGGGATTTTTCTTGTGGCAAATTTGAATACTTCCTGACCATTCATATGGACATAAGGAGAGGTATAATTATTTTGAATAAAAGGGTTAATTAGTGGAGCATTTCCACAGGTTAATACATCGCCTTTACTTCCGTCTGAACCGTGTTCTAAACATAGTATGCCATGTTTGTCTGAATGGGAAACACCTAATATGGCAGCACCGGCCCCATCACCGAATAATACACAGGTACCTCTGTCAGTCCAGTCAATTATTTTAGAAAGTGTTTCAGCACCTATTATAAGAGCATGCTTAATTAATCCAGAGCAAATGAAAGCATGGGCCGTCTGTAATCCATACATAAATCCGGTGCAGGCAGCATTTATATCATAACACATTGCATTTATGGCACCGGTTGCAGCCTGGACTTTGCATGCTGTACTTGGCATTTTTCCATCAGGAGTTAATGTGGCTACAATAATTAAATCTATATCCTCCGGTGAGATAGGGGAGTCTTTAATAGCTTTCATAGCGGCTTTAATTGATAATGTGGCAGTTGTATCACTATTTGAAATTCTTCGTTCTGAGATGCCGGTTCTGTCAGCAATCCATTCATCACTTGTATCGACAATGGTGCTAAAATATTTATTTGTTACAATATTTGCAGGAACAGCAGAACCTGTTCCTAATATATATGATGTCATAAGCTTTCTCCGTTCATAAAATATACGTTATTTAATTATACACCGAAAATAAGGATATCTTGCATAAAAATAAAATTTTTATTTGTGAAATTATATGCTTTTTGTTTGCGTTTTAATCGGAGTTTAATGGTAAAATATTATTGACAGTACCAGTTAATAATATTACAATTCAATTTGATTAACTTAACGAGATTAATAGTCTTATGGATATTTTCAGGTATGTGAATCCGTTATGTAAAAATGCAAGATGGAAAATGAATTTTGAAGATAAATTTTACATTAGTTTATTAATAGAATTTGCTGAGGCATAGATAAACCAGAAAGGAATTTTGAGATGGCAAAAAGACTTATAGATTTAGTTGATATTTCAAAATCATACGGTGACAATTTAATTCTTGATGAATTAAATCTGTATATAAGAGAGAATGAATTTCTAACATTATTAGGACCAAGTGGTTGCGGTAAGACTACGACCCTTAGAATCATAGGTGGGTTTGAACAACCAGATAATGGAAAAGTTGTCTTTGATGGGAAGGATATTACAAAGCTTCCACCCAATAAGAGACAGTTGAATACAGTATTTCAGAAATATGCCTTATTTACACATATGACAATAGCTGAAAATATAGCATTTGGATTAAAGATAAAGAAGAAAAGCAAACAATATATTGATGACAAGATTAAATATGCTTTAAAGCTTGTTAACCTTGATGGATATGAAAACAGAATGGCAGATTCATTAAGTGGTGGACAACAACAGCGAATTGCAATAGCCAGAGCCATTGTTAACGAGCCTAAGGTTTTGTTACTTGATGAACCATTAGGAGCATTGGATTTGAAACTCCGTCAGGAGATGCAGTATGAACTTATCAGATTAAAGAATGAACTTGGAATTACATTTATATATGTAACACATGACCAGGAAGAAGCACTTACTATGTCTGATACAATCGTGGTTATGAATCAGGGATATATACAGCAGATTGGTACACCGGAAGATATATATAATGAGCCTGAGAACGCATTTGTGGCGGATTTCATCGGTGACAGCAATATTATCTCTGCTACTATGATAGAAGATAAAGTTGTAGAGATACTTGGAACAAAGTTCAAATGTGTGGATACAGGTTTTGGTAATAATAAACCTGTGGATGCAGTTATAAGACCTGAGGACGTGGAATTAGTTGAAAAAGGAAAAGGAATAATAGATGGCAGGGTCACACATCTCATATTTAAGGGAGTTCATTACGAGATGGAGGTTATGGCTAATGGTTATGAATGGTTAGTGCATAGTACAACATTTGAGCCGGTTGGAACGGAAGTAGGTATAACTGTTGATCCATTCAATATTCAGATAATGCATAAGCCTGAATCAGAAGATGAGGAGGCAGTACCAATTGAAGAATAAAGATAAAAAGGATAGGGCACTTAGGGCCTCATTCAAGAATACATTAATGGCGGGACCTTATATTGTATGGATAATTGCTTTCATAGTAATTCCGTTAGTCTTTGTATTCTATTATGGATTTACTGATGCAAATGGACATTTTACTTTCGATAATGTTGCCGTAATTGCACAGAAAGAATATTATAATGCATTGATTTTATCTATAATCCTGGCAGTTATAAGTACATTGGTATGTCTGTTACTTGCGTATCCGTTAGCGCTTATTCTTAGAAATATGCATATGAAGAAGAATAGTTTTATTGTATTTGTATTCATTATGCCGATGTGGATGAATTTTCTGTTGAGAACTTATGCATGGCAGGCAATATTAGATATAAATGGTGTACTTGATCATCTGTTGAATACACTGCATTTACCATATTTTAATATAATTAATACTCCGGCAGCAATTGTATTAGGTATGGTATATGACTTTTTGCCATTTATGGTCTTACCTATATATAATGTATTAGTTAAAATCGATGACAATACGATAAATGCGGCAAGAGATTTAGGAGCAGATTACTTCCAGACACTTAGAAAAGTAATTCTGCCGCTCAGCTTTCCGGGAATTGCAAGTGGAATAATTATGGTATTTGTTCCTGCACTTACTACTTTCGTTGTATCAGACATTTTAGGTGGAGGTAAACTATTACTTATCGGTAATCTTGTGGAAAATAAGGTTAAAGCAGATAACATTAATTTAGGTGCGGGACTTTCACTTATACTTATGATATTCATTGTTTTAAATATGTTATTTACGGCAAAATACGATAAGGGTGAAGGAGGAAATGTATTATAATGAAAAATGCAGCAAAGAAAATATACTTAGCACTTATAATTCTGTTTCTATATCTTCCGATTATTGTACTTATTGTGGCATCATTTAATGATTCTAAGATACTTGGAACATGGAAAGGTTTTACTTTTAAATGGTATAAACAGTTTTTTGCAAATGACTCAATAATGAATGCATTAAAGACAACACTTGTATTAGCGGTAATATCAGCATTTATAGCAACGGCGATAGGAGTAGTTGCCTGTCTTGCCATAAACAGAATGAAGAAAGTGCCAAGAGCAATACTTACAAGTATAACAAATATTCCAATGTTAAATGCAGAAATAGTAACAGGTCTTGCATTTATGTTATTATTTATCGGAATTGGTGTATCGCTTAGTTTTTCGACAGTTCTTATAGCACATATAACGTTTTGTATTCCATATGCAGTATTAAGTATTATGCCTAAGGTTAAGCAGATGGATAACAGTATGTATGAAGCGGCTCTTGACTTAGGAGCATCTAAGACATTGGCATTTTTCAAGGTTACATTACCAGATATAATGCCGGGTGTTTTGTCAGGTTTCTTTATGTCATTTACAATGTCATTAGATGACTTTATAATTACACATTTCACAAGAGGTTCAGGCTTTGATACATTGTCTACAAAGATTTATACCGAAGTAAGAAAAGGTATAAAACCAGAGATGTATGCACTGTCAACATTATTATTTGTTACAGTATTTGTGCTACTTCTATTGATTAATAAGACACCGACTAAGAAGAAAGTCGTAACGAAGAGAGCAGAAATTATAAATAAATGTATGCAATATGCGACAATCGTGGTGATTATAGCATTAGTTGCAGTAAGTACAGTATATTCTGTAAAGAATATATTTGCCGGGAACACATACAAAGAAGAAATATATGTATACAACTGGGGCGAATATTTAGATCCAGAAGTAATTGATATGTTTGAAAAAGAGACAGGCATCAAGGTTAATTATGAAGAGTTTGAAACAAATGAAGAGATGTATACAATAATTGCTAAAGGTGCAAGAACATATGATGTTGTATGTCCGTCTGATTATATGATTCAGAAAATGATTGAAAATAATCTGCTTGCAGAAATAGATTATTCAAATGTTCCTAATATTTCTAATATAGGTAAACAGTATATGGAAAGTGCAGAGGGCTTTGATCCGGGTAATAAATACAGTGTTCCATATTGCTGGGGAACAGTTGGAATTATGTATAATACTAAGATGGTAGATGAGAAAGTAGACAGCTGGTCAATATTATTTAATGATAAATATAAGAACAACATTCTTATGCAGAATAGTGTAAGAGATGCATATTGTGTAGCACTTTCAAGTCTCGGCTACAGTATTAATACTTTAGATGAAAATGAGATTAAGGAAGCCACTGATTTATTAATCAAACAAAAGCCTCTTGTACAGGCGTATGTTATAGATCAGGTCAGAGACAAGATGATTAAGAATGCAGCCGCAATCGGAGTTATCTATTCGGGCGAGGCTATCTATATGCAGAGAGAAAATCCAGATTTGGAATATGTTGTTCCAAAAGAGGGCTCTAATGTATGGATAGATGGATGGGTTATTCCTAAAAACTGTACCAATAAATCAGGAGCAGAAGCATGGATTAATTTCTTGTGCAGACCAGATATTGCACTTATGAATTTTGATTATATAACGTATTCAACACCAAATGATGCTGCAAGAAATCTTATAGAAGATGAAGAAATCAGAAACAGTGAGATTGCATTTCCAGATGAATCAATCTTAGAAAGATGCAAGGTATATAATTATCTTGGCAAAGACGGTGACAAGTTATATGATAAATACTGGACTAAGGTAGGTGCGGAATAATGAACTATGAAGAATCAAGAAAATATATACAGGACGCTTCCTCAAGGGGAAGTGTCTTAGGTCTTGACAATATTGTTAACCTGATGAATAAGCTTGGTAATGTGCAGGACAGTTTAAAGGTTGTGCATATTGCCGGGACTAATGGCAAGGGTTCAACTTCTGCATATATTACTCAGATATTAATTGAAGCAGGCTATACAGTGGGAAGATACACATCGCCTGCTGTTTTTGATTATATGGAAATGTTTACCATAAATAATATTAATATTTCTGAAGATGAATATGCAGTAAATATGACAATAATAAAGAAAGCAATTGATGAAATGGAAGCAGAACATATGACACTTCCCACACCATTTGAAATCGAGACAGCATTAGCTTATCTGTATTTCTACAGAAATAAATGTGATATAGCAATAATCGAAACTGGAATGGGCGGACGACTGGACGCTACTAATATAGTAAAATCTCCACTTGTAAGTGTTCTTACTTCAATAAGTAAAGACCATTCAAGATTCCTTGGCGAAACACTTGAAGAGATAGCATTTAATAAAGCAGGAATAATTAAGAATAATTGTCCGGTGGTAAGTGCGATTCAGTGTGATGAGGTGACTAAGGTTATTAAAGAAGAGTCAATTAAGAATAATTCTAAACTTATTGTATGTAATGAGCTTCAGAATGTAAGATTTAATAATGATAAAACATATGGAAGATATGTTGGAATTAGTAATGAGTTTAATGTAGAGACATCAATGCTTGGTACGTTTCAGATACATAATATCCCTACAGCAATTGAGACTATATTAGCATTAAAATCAGAGGGTTTCTTTATATATAAAGAGAATATTGAAAATGGAATTAAAAATGCATCTATTAGTGGAAGATGTGAAAGAATAAATGATACACCTGCGATATATATTGATGGCGGACATAATCCGGGAGCAGCATTTAATCTTAAGAATACTCTGGAAATGTATTTTACAAATAAGAAATTAGTATATATAATAGGAGTATTAGCTGATAAAGACTACGATACAGTTCTGTCTGTTACGGGAGGTTTTGCAAATCATATAATAACTGTGACACCACCTGATAATGCAAGGTCATTAGACGGCAGAGAATTATTAAAGACAGTATTAAAGTATAATACTTCGGCAGAATATGCAGATGATTTAGAAAAGGCAGTTAACCGTGGCATTGAATGTGCCGGTGATGACGGAGTATTATTTGTATTTGGTTCATTATCGTATTTAGGCAGAATTAAGGAAATAGTAAGAAGTAAGAAAGGATAAGACTTCCAATGATAGATAAGACAAAGATAGAAGAGGGTGTAAGATTATTACTTGAGGGAATGGGAGAAGATGTAAACAGAGAGGGATTGCTAGATACACCTAAGAGAGTTGCTAAGATGTACGAAGAGATTTATGGTGGTTTAGAAGAAGATGCAGCCACACATTTATCAAGAACATTTACAAGTACATCAGTTGATATGGTAATAGAGAAAGATATTACATTTTATTCAACCTGTGAGCACCATTTGTTACCATTTTACGGAGTGGTGCATATTGCATATATTCCAGATGGCAAGGTCGTCGGACTCAGTAAATTAGCAAGAACTGTTGAGGTATTTGCAAGACGTCCACAGATTCAGGAACAGATGACAGCCCAGATAGCAGAGGCCATTATGAATTATTTATCACCAAAAGGTGTAATGGTTAAAGTAGAAGCAGAGCATATGTGTATGTCGATGCGAGGTGTCAAAAAGCCGGGAAGTAAGACTGTTACATTGTATGCTTTAGGTGAATTTAAGGATAATAAAGAGGCAAGGCAGGAATTTCTAGATAGTGTTAAGTAGACACTTGCGGAAATGGAGATAGTGCGAAAGAATTGCACTGATGTGCCAATTCTTTCGCACAGCTAAATGTGTTGCAGGCACCACATTTAGCATTTATCGCAGAGCCAAATCTGACATTTGGCTCGCGATTCCTCCGGCACTTTATGCCTGTGGAATGGAGAAGATTATGAGAATTGGAAATAAGAATTTTGATGTTGAACATAAGACCTATATAATGGGCATATTGAATTGTACGCCTGATTCGTTTTCGGATGGTGGAAAATATAATGATATAGACAGAGCTATTAAACACGTAGAAGAAATGATACGTGATGGTGCAGATATAATTGATGTCGGTGGTGAATCTACAAGACCAGGTTATACAATTATACCTGATGAAGAAGAAATTGAAAGAGTAGTTCCGGTTATAGAGAAGATAAAGGCTAATTTTGATATTCCTGTTTCAATTGATACATATAAGAGCAAGGTAGCAGATGCAGCAGTAATAGCAGGCGCAGATCTGGTAAATGACATCTGGGGATGTAAGTATGATAAGAAGATTGCAGATGTTATAGCAAAGAGAGATGTTGCGTGTTGTCTTATGCATAACAGAGATTTAGAGAAGAATCCTTATGGAAATGATGTAATGTATGATGTGTTAACTGATTTACAGGAAAGTATAGATATTGCACTTAAAGCAGGAGTTGCGAAGAACAAGATTATTACTGATCCTGGAATAGGCTTTGGTAAAACATTGCAGGATAATCTTAATGTTATGAATAATGTGGACTGGCTTAAGGAATTAGGATACCCAATATTATTAGGAACTTCTAAGAAGTCGATGATTGGACTTACTTTAGATGTACCAAAAGATGAGCGGCTAGAGGGAACACTTGTTACAACAGTTATGGGCGTTATGAAAGGTTGTGCATTTATAAGAGTTCATGATGTATTAGAGAATAAGAGAGCAGTTGTTATGACAGAAGCAATATTGTCGGCATAACAAGTTGCTGCAGAAAGTGTGAAAAATAATGCCGGTGCGATTATTTTTCACACAGCTAATTGCTTGCAAAAGCAATTAGCATTATATGGCAGATGAGAAATCGCCTACGCGAATTTCTCATCGCCGCTTCGCAAACAAGTTGCTGAGAAAAGTGTGAAAGAATTGTGCCGATGCACCAATTCTTTCACACAGCTAAATGTGTCGCAGGCGTCATATTTAGCCATATCGCAGAGCAAAATCTGAAATTTTGCTCGCGATTACTCCGACGTAAACGTCTGCGGAAAAGGAGAAATAAGATATGGATAAAATTGTAATTAAAGATTTAGAAGTATTTGGAAATCATGGTGTATATAAAGAGGAAAATGTTTTAGGACAGAAATTCTTAGTAAGTGCCGAGATTTCATTAAGTACAAGAAAAGCAGGAATTACTGATGCATTAGAATTATCAGTTGATTATGGTAAGGTATGCCAGTTTATTAATGAATTTATGCAGAAAAATACATTTAAACTGATAGAGGCCGCAGCAGAACATCTTGTATTAGGAATATTTGCACATTTTGAATTAATACAGAGTGTTAAAGTTACAATTAAGAAACCATGGGCTCCTATAGGACTTCCACTTGATTATGTGGCAGTAGAAATTGAGAGAAGCTGGCACAGGGCATATGTGGCATTAGGCTCTAATATGGGAGATAAACTTAAATATTTAGAAGATGCTGTAAAAGCCATTGAAAATGATGTTAATTGTAAATTACTTAAGATTTCGGATATTATAGTGACAGAACCATATGGCCCGGTAGAACAGGATGATTTCTTAAATGGCTGTATGATGATTGACACACTTTATACACCACAGGAATTATTAAGATTTCTACAGAAGTTAGAGAGTGAAGCTAATCGTGTACGAGAGGTACATTGGGGACCTAGAACATTAGATTTAGATATTCTTCTATATGATGATTTGGTTACTTCAGATGATGAACTTACAATTCCACATCCTGAGATGCATAAGAGAACATTTGTTCTTGAACCATTGAAGCAGATTGCACCAAATGCAATTCATCCACTCTTACACCAGAGAATACGCGATATGATATAGTGGTGCAATAAAAAAACAAGCACCGCTGAAAGCGGTATTTGTTTTTTTAGCACCACTATCGAACGAACCTCCTGCGATAGCAGGAGAAAAAGCACGAAGTGCGGGTTCGTGAGATAACTAAAGGTGAAAAAACAAGTAGCAGAAAGCACATTTGTTTTTTTAGCACCATTAAGCTAATAAAAAGGAAAGGATATCACACAGGATTGTGATTAAGGTACAGACGTGAATCTAGATTTGAATGAGATAAGACAGCAGATTGATGAGATAGATTCATCAATTGTAGATATGTTTGAAAAACGTATGGAGTTATGTAAAAACGTAGCTTTATATAAAATAGAAAATGGAAAAAAAGTTTTAGATAAACAAAGAGAAAATGAGAAGATAGCAAAAGTAGTTGAATTGGCTGATAATGATTTTAATAAGCATGGTGTAGAAGAATTATTTACACAGATTATGGCTATAAGCAGAAAATTACAGTATCAGTTATTGAATCAGAATGGAAAAAGTGATGATATCGGCTTTAAAAAAGTTGATAAATTAGACATTCAGAATGCAACAGTAGTATATCAGGGTGTTCCTGGTGCATATAGCTATCAGGCTATGATTAATTATTTTGGAAAAGATGTTAATAACTTTAATGTTAAAACATTTAAAGAAGCAATGGAAAGCATAAGGGACGGTAAAGCTGATTATGCAGTACTTCCTATAGAGAATTCCACAGCAGGAAGTGTAAGCGATGTATATGATTTGCTGGTAGAATTTGATAATTATATAGTTGATTATACAGATGTTATAGTAAGACACGCATTGCTTGGAACTCAAGATGCTACAATTGATGATATTAAGACTGTATATTCACATCCACAGGGATTAATGCAGTGTCATAAGTTCTTAGAAGAACATAAAGAATGGCAGCAGATAGCACAGGCGAATACAGCAGGAAGCGCTAAAAAAGTTGTAGAAGAGAATATTAAGTCACAGGCAGCAATTGCCAGTACAGTTGCAGCAGAGATTTACGGATTAAAGGTACTTGAAGAAAATATCAGTTATAATGATAAGAATACCACAAGATTTATCATTGTAAGCAAGAACAAAATATATACTGAAGATGCTACTAAAGTGTGCGTATGTTTTGAACTCCCACATTCATGTGGTACATTATACAATATGCTTTCACACTTTATATATAATGGTCTGAATCTTACAGGTATAGAATCACGACCTATTGAGGGCAAGAAATGGGAATACAGATTCTTCGTTGAATTTGATGGTAAATTTGATGAAGCGGGAACATTAAACGCATTAAGAGGATTGACTGAAGAAGCTAATTCAGTGAAAATATTAGGAAACTATTAAAACAGAGGTGATATTGCATGAATATGAATTTAAGAATTAATGCAGGAAAGTTGATGATTTACAAGAATTTTAAACATCAGGAGTTATTTGATAACTTTGAATGGCTGATTAATAATGCTGATGATGAGTATTACAATGATGAGGACAAGATAGCCTTATTATATGAGTGTGTGAATGAATTGTTAGAACTGGCTAACTCTTACGGTTTTGAGGGAAATCTGTATCATAATTTTCTGGGCTTTTTACTGGCAAATAATGAGAATGCATTTTCTACATCATGTGAGATAATTGGTGCACCAGAGGGCAGTATTAATGGTATTGCGATACATGATTTTGAGATTTTCAAGCAGTTAATGGATTATGATATGACTGAAATAGATAAGGCTCTTAACGTAGATGCAATTTCGATGATTAGTGATTATAAAAATGGTGGAAGAACAAGTAAGGTATTCAATAAACGTGTAAGAGACAGAATATGTGAACTTACAAGAGAATTAGAGAAAGCAGCAGATGTAGCAGAGTATTATAAATATGTAACAGATTTCTATAAGTCATATGGTGTTGGTAAATTTGGCCTTAATAAGGCATTCAGAATTGTTGGAAATGAAGCAGGAGAAGCACAGATTGTACCGATAACAAGTATTGAACATATTTACCTTGATGACCTGGTAGGATATGAGCTTCAGAAGAAAAAACTTACGGACAATACGGAAGCATTTATTGAGGGCAGAAAGGCTAATAATGCATTATTATTCGGTGATAGTGGAACAGGTAAGTCTTCAAGTATAAAGGCAATACTTAATGAATATTATGATAGAGGACTTAGAATGATAGAAGTGTATAAGCATCAGTTCGGGGCATTATCTGAGGTTATAGAAACTATCAAGGACAGAAATTATAAATTCATAATATATATGGATGATTTATCATTTGAGGATTTTGAAATTGAATATAAATATTTAAAAGCTATTATTGAGGGTGGCTTAGGAAAGAAACCAGATAATGTGCTTATCTATGCAACATCTAACAGACGACATCTGGTTAAAGAGAGTTTTGAGGATAATGAGGGAATGTCAAGTGGATTACATACATCAGATACAGTTCAGGAGAAGCTTTCACTTGTTGCAAGATTCGGAGTATCTATTTACTACTCTGCACCAAGTAAGAAAGAATTTCAGAACATTGTTACAACGCTTGCAGAGAAATATAATATTCATATGGACGAAGAAAAACTTAAATTAGAAGCAAATAAATGGGAATTAAGTCATGGTGGTTTATCAGGAAGAACAGCACAGCAATTTATAAATTATTTACTTGGATTTAACATAGATGAAACTAAAAATTAAGAATATGTATCTATAATTAACTTGTTGCGGAGTAGTTCGTGAGTGTCAAGTCAGGACAAATTACTTTTTGCATCTGACATTATGTCATAGGACTATTTGTTTCTGGACGTGAGCAGATAGTCATTAAGACATAAGTAAGCTTAATATAAGAGCTTGCAATATTTCCTTGAGACAATCGTTCAGAAATGAGGTATTTATGTATAAATTGATAGCAGCTATTGATGTTGGTTCATATGAACTAGAAATGAAGATATATGAGTTATCACCTAAGAAAGGTATAACCATGATTAATCATGTAAGACATATAATTGAAATCGGTAAAGATACCTATATAAATGGTAAGGTCGATTTCAAACATATCGATGAGGTATGCGAAATCCTTTATAATTTTACAAAGATTATGAAAGAATATCAGGTAGATGATTACATAGCATATACTACAAGTTCAATCAGAGAAGCAGATAATCAGGATATTATCTTAGACCGTATAAAAGTAAAGACAGGAATAGAGGTTAAGATTTTAAGTAACTCAGAACAGAGATTTTTAGGATATAAGGCACTTTCAGTACAATCTGAATTCTTCTCGTTTATACAGGAGGGAACAGCGATTGTGGATGTGGGCGCAGGCAGCATACAGATATCATTATTTGATAAAGATTCGCTAGTTACAACCCAGAATATTAAGCTTGGTTCACTTAGAATAAGAGAGTTATTATACAGACTCAGTAATGACAGACAGCATTTTAACAGACTTATAGAAGAGTTAATTAACAATGATATACAGACATTTAAAAAGTTGTTTCTTAAGGACAGAAGTATTAAGAATATTATTGCTGTTGGAGATTATATCGGATATTTTGCAAAGGAAAATGGTAAGCAGCTTAAATTTATGAACAGGGAAGAATTTCAGAACAGATTTGAACTGATGATGAATAAAAATGTTGAGGAAATCTCTAAGGAAATCGGAATTACTGATGAACAGGCATCAATTTTAATGCCTTGTATTCAGGTATACAGTAAGTTAATTAAAGAGACAGATACGAATAACATATGGTTTGCGGGAGTGGACTTATGTGATGGTATTGTTGCAGAATATGCAATTAATACAAAGATGATTAAGATAGAGCATGATTTTGAAAAGGATATAATCAATGCAGCAAAAATCATATCAAAGAGATATAGGGCAAATCAGAATCACATAGCAATTCTTGAGAAAAATGTTGTGACTATATTTGATGCGATGAAGAAGTACCATGGTCTTGGTAAAAGAGAGAGAATATTGTTGCAATTATGTGCGATTCTTCATGATTGTGGTAAATATATCAGTATGAGCCAGCCGGGAGAGGCCTCATATAACATTATAATGTCATCAGAGATTATTGGATTGTCTCATAAGGAACGTCAGATAATTGCAAATGTTGTTAAACATAATACAGAGGATTTCTTTGATGATAATGATGAACAATATGAGGGTGATAAATCAGATTATCTTACAGTAATCAAGTTAGTAGCTATTCTAAGGGTGGCAAATGCAATGGATAGGAGCCATAAGCAGAAATTCAAAGATTCTAAGGCAGTAGTTAAGGATAATACACTCGTGATTACTACATATGCACATGATGATATAACACTTGAAAAGGGCTTATTTAAGAGAAAAGCAGACTTTTTCGAAGAAGTGTATGGCATAAAACCTGTATTAAAGCAGAAAAAGGAGGCGTAGACTATGGCAGTTCAGAATGAATATACGAAACCTGAATATTATAAGAACAGAGAATTAAGCTGGTTACAGTTTAACGAAAGAATTCTCTTAGAAGCAAAAGATAAAACCAACAGATTATTTGAAAGACTTAAATTCTTAAGTATAACAGCATCTAATTTAGATGAGTTCTTTATGGTAAGAGTAGCTTCTCTAAAAGATATGGTAGATGCAAAGTTTACAAAACCTGACCTTGCAGGAATGAAGCCAAAGGAACAGCTAGTAGAAATATTAAAAGAAACTCATGAATTTATGGGAAGACAGTATTCTACATTTAACCGTTCATTACTGCCGCTCCTTGATAAAGAGGGACTTACAATATTAACAGCACATGAACAGATGAATGAGGTACAGTGTAAATTCGTAGATGATTGTTTTGACGAAACGATTTATCCAATTCTTACACCAATGGCAGTAGATTCCGCCAGACCATTTCCTCTTATAAGAAATAAATCATTGAATATTTGTGTTCTGTTAAAGGGTAAAGATGAAGAGAATTATGCAACGGTACAAGTGCCTGCAGTAGTAAGCAGAATTGTGGAACTTCCATCAGATAATGGCAGAACAGTAATTCTGTTAGAGCAGATTATTGAGAGAAATATTGATAAATTATTCAGTAATCATAAGGTAATCTGTGCATATCCATACAGAATTACAAGAAATGCAGATTTATCAATTGATGAAGACGATGCAGCAGATTTATTAGAGGAGATTCAGAAGCAATTAAAGAAACGTCAGAGAGGCGAAGCAATAAGACTTGAGATTGAGGACAAATGCGATAAGAATATCATTAAGTTCTTAAAGAGAGAATTAAATGTCGGTGATGAAAGTATATATAAGATTTCAGGACCGATTGATTTAACTTTTTTAATGAAGCTATATGGTATGGAAGGTTTTGAGTACCTTAAAGATGAGAAATATATTCCTGTACAGTCAGCGATGATTAATGATGACGAGGATATATTTACACAGATAAGCAGAAATGATATCTTATTACATCATCCATATGAATCATTTGATCCGGTAGTAGATTTCGTAAGACAGGCAGCAAATGATGAAAATGTTCTTGCAATTAAACAGACTCTTTACAGAGTAAGTGGCAATTCGCCAATTATAGCATCTTTAGCTAAGGCAGCAGACAATGGTAAACAGGTAACTGTATTAGTAGAGTTAAAAGCCAGATTTGATGAAGAGAATAATATTCAGTGGGCTAAGAAATTAGAAAAATCAGGCTGTCATGTTATATATGGACTTATGGGACTTAAAACCCACAGTAAGATTACCCTGGTAGTAAGAAAAGAAGATGAGGGTATTAAAAGATATGTTCATCTTGGTACAGGTAACTATAATGATGCAACTGCTAAATTGTATACAGATATGGGATTACTTACCTGTAATGAGGCAATTGGTGAAGATGCAACAGCAGTATTCAATATGATTTCTGGTTATAGTGAGCCTAAACAGTGGAATAAATTAAGTCTTGCACCATATTGGTTAAGAGATAGATTTTTATATCTGATAAGAAGAGAAGCAATGTATGCAAAAGAAGGCAGAAAGGCATTTATTACAGCTAAGATGAATTCGCTATGTGATAAGGAGATAATTGCTGCTCTATATGAGGCATCAAGTGCAGGTGTTGAGATTAATTTGATTGTTCGAGGTATATGTTGTCTAAAGACAGGGATTCCTGGTATAAGTGAGAATATTCATGTGCGTTCGATTGTCGGAACGTTCCTTGAACACAGCCGTATATTCTATTTTAGCAATGGAGGAAATGAAGAGGTATATATGGCAAGTGCAGACTGGATGCCACGTAATCTTGATAAACGTGTGGAAATATTATTCCCTGTTGAAGATGAAAGATTAAAGACTGAAGTAATTAATATATTAAATATTCAGCTTGCAGATACTCTTAAGGCACATATACTTGTTGGCGACCAATACGAGAAGGTTGACAAAAGAGGTAAGGAACTGTTATCATCTCAGATGTATTTCTGTGAACTTGCGAAAGACAGAAAGAAGAAAAAGAACGAAAGCAAAGAGAGACTTTTTGTGAGTAGGGAGATGAAGGAGTAAACTTTTGAGTAGAACGAAAAAAGCAAAGCATAAAAAAAGGAATAAATATTGAAAAATATTGAAGGTATCATACCAATGGTGTGGTACCTTTTGTGTTGTGAAAAAAATAAGGTAACAAATACAAAATGTTAAAAATAATAAATAAAATGTTAATTTAATTCAATGGTTATGGTAGGATAGTAGTTATAATGTGAAAATGATGTGGTTTAAATAAAGAAATATTTTATTTGACAATATAGGATATATCCTATAAAATATAAAAGAGACAAAGGAGGAGTTAATATGCCGGTTATATCAAGATTTCATGGGATTACAATAAAAATGTATTTACGTCAGAAAGAACATAATCCACCGCATATTCATGCCATATATGAAGACTGTGTTGGAATGTTTTCATTAATTGATGGAGAAATGTTTGAAGGTGATATTCCGAGTAAGGGACAACAAATGGTAAAGGAATTTATTAAGCATTACAGAAGTAAATTACTTGAAATGTGGGAAACACAAGATTTTGAAAAATTGCCACCTGTTGAATAATAAATAGTAAATGGAAAGGATTGATAAGTATGACTAACAGGATTGTATCTGTAAAAACAATGGAAAATATGAATTTAGTAGTATACTTCCAAAATGGTGTAGAAAAAAAGTACGATATAAGAAGGTTATACACTAGTTTTCCTCAATTAAGAGAATTAGAATTAGATAAAAGTTTATTTGAAAAAGTTATTGTTGATGTTGGAGGGTATGGAATATCGTGGAATGATGAATTAGATATAGATGCAGAAGAAATCTGGGAAAATGGCATTGAAACAGGTTCACATAAAGTTAGTATATTATCAAAATTAGGATATGATGTGGCAAGGGCAAGAGAGCTAAAACATATGACACAAAAGGAACTTTCAAAAATAACGGGGATATATCAGTCAGATATTAGTAAAATTGAAAGAGGTATTGCGAATCCATCTGTGGCTACATTAAAGAGAATTGCTGATGGAATGAATATGGAGTTAAAAATCGAATTTATAAATATTAAATGATGATTTAGGTGGTAATAATATTTGTAATGAGATTAGAATAAAACACTAATTGTGCTATATGAACAAGATAAAGCCAACTATTAGTGTTTTTTTCGTGCATGCCTTAATAGTAAAAATATTGCATTTTGAGGTAAAACTTATTATAATATTCTGATATATAGACTTTTGTACTTGTAACAGTATATAGCGAGAATCAAATATTGTAGTCTGATATAAAAAATCTAACAGAACTGAGGCGATACCATGAAGCAGGAAAATATTAGCACTGAACTCAAAGACACAGTAACATTAGAAGATAAAGTAGACGGTAAAACAGGAAAAAGTGACGATAACAATACAGCTAATAATACAGAAGGTAATACTCAGGGCAGAATGGTCGACGGACATCTTGTTAAAGAGACGTCAGAGTTTGATGACCCTGATGAAATGTTTAACAGTCTTATAAGCGGAATTCATAAATATCATCCATCTACAGATACTACAATGGTTGAGAAGGCTTATAAGATTGCATATAATGCCCATAATGGACAGAAACGTAAATCAGGAGAGCCTTACATTATTCACCCTGTTGCGGTTGCAATAATTTTAGCAGAATTAGAGTTAGATAAGGAAACTATTGTTGCCGGTCTGTTACATGATGTTGTTGAAGATACTGTTATGACAACAGAAGATATTACAAAAGAGTTCGGAGAAGAAGTTGCACTTTTAGTAGATGGTGTTACGAAATTAACCCAGTTATCATATGAGCATGATAAGGTAGAGCTTCAGGCAGAGAATTTAAGAAAGATGTTTCTTGCTATGGCAAAGGATATAAGAGTAATTCTTATCAAACTTGCCGACAGACTTCATAATATGCGAACAATGCAGTATCAGTCACCTGAGAAACAGATTGAGAAATCGCGAGAGACAATGGAGATATATGCTCCAATTGCACAGCGACTTGGTATTTCTAAGATTAAGATAGAGTTAGATGATTTATCACTTAAATATTTAGAACCTGATATTTATAAAGATTTATCAGAAAAAATTGCAATAAAACAATCAACAAGAGAGAAATTCATAGAAGAAATCGTATCAGAAGTCGGTGAACAGATTTCAAAAGCAGGAATAGAAGCTAAGATAGACGGACGTGTAAAGCATTTATTCAGCATTTACAGGAAAATGGTTAACCAGAATAAAACACTTGACCAGATATATGATTTATTTGCAGTAAGAATTATCGTGGATACGGTAAAGGACTGTTATGCGGCACTTGGTATAATTCATGAGATGTATAAACCGATTCCGGGAAGATTTAAAGATTATATTGCTATGCCTAAACAGAATATGTATCAGTCACTTCATACTACACTTATTGGTCCATCGGGTCTGCCTTTTGAGATACAGATTAGAACATTTGAAATGCACAGAACTGCTGAATATGGTATCGCAGCACATTGGAAATACAAGGAAAATGCAGAGGGTAAGAACCCACAGGAGACTGAAGAGGAGAAACTTAGCTGGTTAAGACAGATTCTTGAATGGCAGAGAGATATGTCAGATAACAGAGAATTTATGAGTCTGCTTAAGAATGATTTAGACTTATTCTCTGAAAATGTATTCTGCTTCACACCATCAGGTGATGTTATGAACCTGCCACATGGTTCGACACCTATTGATTTCGCATACGCAATCCATAGCGCAGTAGGTAATAAGATGGTTGGTGCAAGAGTAAATGGTAAGATGGTTCCGATAGATTACCAGATACAGAATGGTGACAGAATAGAGATTATTACTTCACAGAATTCAAAAGGACCTAGCAGGGACTGGTTAAATGTTGTTAAGAGTACACAGGCTAAAAATAAGATTAATCAGTGGTTCCGTTCAGAACTTAAAGAGGATAATATAGCAAAAGGTAAGGAAATGCTTGAAAAATACTGCAAGTCCAAATCGATTGTTCTAAGTGATTTATCTAAAGCTGAATTTACTGATAAAGTAATGCGTAAATATGGTTTCAGAGATTGGGACTCAGTACTTGCAGCATTAGGTCATGGAGGCCTTAAGGAAGGACAGGTAATTAATAAACTTGTAGAGGAATATGAGAAGAAGCATAAGAAAGAAGTTACGGATGAAGAGATTCTTGAGGCAGTTTCAGAAGCCAAGGAAAAACCTGTTGTATCTAAATCTAAAGGTGGAATAACAGTTAAAGGCATTCATGATGTTGCAGTAAGATTTTCAAAATGCTGTAGTCCTGTTCCGGGTGATGAAATCGTTGGTTTCATTACGAGAGGAAGAGGTGTATCAATTCATAGAACAGATTGTGTAAATATTCTTAATATGCCTGAGATAGAAAGAAGCAGACTTATAGAAGCAGAATGGCAGAAGTCTGATGATTCATCAGATGAGAAAGATAAATATATGGCAGAAATTAAGATATATGCTAATAACAGAACCGGTATACTTGCAGATTTATCAAAGATTACAACCGAGCGAAACATTGATGTTACAAGTATGAATGTAAGAACAAATAAACAGGGACTTGCAACGATTTCTATGGCATTTGAGATAGGAAGCGTGGAAGAACTTAAGAAACTTGTTGATAATATGAGAAAAGTTGAAAGCATTATAGATATTGAGAGAAATTAAATAGGAGTTCAACGTGAAAAATCAAATTGATATGACGATTTTTCACACAGCTAAATGTATCGCAGGCGCCACATTTAGCTCTTATCGCAGAGCCAAATCTGACATTTGGCTCGCGATTCCTCCGACGTGAACGTCTGCGGAATGGAGTTTAGTATGAAAAATTTAGAAATTACGAAGATAATAGTCGGACCAGTAAGGACAAACTGTTATCTTGTAAGAAGAGTTGACAGTGATAAAGTTATAATAATTGATCCGGGTGATGAGGCTCAAGTAATTGAAAGAAGGATTCTTACTAAGACATTAAAGCCGATTGCGATACTTCTCACACATGGACATTTCGACCATATAGGTGCAGTAGATACATTAAGAACACGTTTTGGTATTAAGTCGTATATGCTTGAACAGGAGAAAGATGTAATTAGTGGCGAAGCAAATCTTGGCAGGGCATTTGGAATACCAACAACAGGACATGCAGATATACTTGTTAATGAAGGAGATGAAATAACACTTGATGAGATAACATTTAAGGTTATTCATACACCCGGACATACAATCGGAAGCTGCTGCTACTTAGTTGAAGCTGAAAAAGTATTATTTAGTGGTGATACACTATTCTATCATTCACATGGAAGAACTGATTTTCCAACAGGAAGTGAATCGGCAATTATACGTTCAATTACAGAAAAATTATTAGTATTAGACAGTAATATAGTAGTATATCCGGGACATGAAATGGATACTACAATAGGTCAGGAAAAGGCATTATATGATTTTTATTAAATATATAGACAAATTTGATTTCGAATACGATATACAGGGAATAGTAAGGTCATTTTATCCGGGCGAGGAAATGTGTACGGATAAGTCAGAACGATTAAATGATGCAAGACTTATATTAGAATGTGATTTTAATTCCGAAAGTTTGGAAATTAAACTGTTAGAGAAATTAAATGATACACAATTTAAGCCGGTAACAATTGAAAAGTTCAAGGCAGCAACAGACTTAAATGGTAAGTATGACCGTAAAGAGACTAAGAATATTCTTAAGAGAAAACTTTATGATATATTGCATAATTATTCGGGAAAAGAATTATTATGGGGAACATTATCAGGTATTCGTCCTACGAAAATAACTTCGGAATTATTAGAAAATGGAATGTCCGATGAAGAGGCAGTTCATTTTATGAAAGAGAATTATTATCTGTCAGATATTAAGGCAAAAGAAAGTGTGAAAATCTCAAGAAATGAACTAAATATTCTTGATGAGATAGATTATAAGAACGGATATAGTCTATATGTTGGCATACCATTTTGCCCTAGTACATGCTTATATTGTTCATTTACGTCTAATCCGCTTTCAAGATTCAGGAATAAAATTGACAGTTATTTAGATGCAGTCTGCAAGGAAATAGAGTTTTGTAAAAATGCATTTGCACATAAGAAGATTTCTACTATATATGTTGGTGGAGGGACACCTACGACATTAGAACCTTATCAGTTAGAAAAATTATTAGGAAAGATAGAAGAATGTTTCGATGTACGCAAATTATATGAATTTACGGTTGAAGCGGGCAGACCTGACAGTATTACAAGAGAGAAGCTTGCAGTAATTAAGAAGCATGGAGTTACCAGAATATCTATTAATCCCCAGACCATGAAAGATGAGACACTTAAGATAATAGGAAGACATCATACTGTAGAGCAGTTCATTAATGCCTATAAAATGGCAAGAGAAGAGGGATTTGACAACATTAATATGGATTTTATATTAGGACTTCCTGATGAAAATGCAGACGATATAAGATATAATATGAAAATGGTTGAGGAGCTTAAACCTGACAGCCTTACGATTCACTCGCTTGCACTTAAGAGGGCAGCAAGACTAAATATTTTCAAGGACAAATATAAGGATTATGCATTTGAAAATAGTGAAGAAATTATGGAAATCACTAAAGAAACAGCCAAGAGACTTGATTTAGAACCATATTATCTGTATAGACAGAAGAATATGACAGGTAACCTTGAAAATGTTGGATATGCAAGAAAGTCAAGAGAGGGTATATATAATATCCTGATTATGGAAGAGAAACAGACAATCCTTGCAGTAGGTGCAGGTGCTTCTACGAAAATGGTATTTCCTGACGGAAAGCGTATTGAGAGAATTGAAAATGTCAAAGATGTTGATTTATATATAGAGAAAATTGATGAAATGATTGAAAGAAAGAACAGATTTATTCAGGAAAATGAATGTTTCAAAAATGCTTCTGTTGAAGAAGATGATGATATCAATAAAGAAGATGATAATGATATCCAAAATGCTGCTGATGAAATTATAGACTTTAATATAAATTCTATACCAGAAGCATTGATGCATGGAATATGTGTAAGCAATCTTGCCTATGATATTGGCAAAGAATTAGGGTTAGATGATAAATATTGTAATATGCTTGCGATGGCAGGTATGGTACACGATATAGGAAAAGTTAAGGTATACGCATATTTATATGGTGGAGAGGATACCTTGAATGTAGAAAAATTAAAATATATAAGGATGCATTCTAAATTAGGATATGATATACTGTCTGAAAAAGGTTTTTCTAATGATGTATTAGATGCGGTATTATATCACCATGAGAATTATGATGGCAGCGGCTATCCGGAGAATTTAGCAGGTGAAAATATTCCGTTGTCAGCAAGGATACTAAGAGTCAGTGATGTATTTGCGGCGTTAATATCTAACAGAACATACAGAAAAGCATTTGATTTCAATACGGCAATTGAACTTATGATTGATGAAGTCAAGAATTTTGACATGAAGATATTTCTTGCATTTATGCGAGTAATTCATAATGTTGATATAAATAAAATCACGAGAAAGGAAGATAGAGAAGAATGATTACACAGGCACCAAGAGGTACACAGGATTGGTACGGAGAGAGTATGCATGAGCGTACCGTAATTGAAAAAATATGTAGAGATGTAGCTAAAAGATATAATATTAAAGAGATAATTACACCTGTATTTGAACATACAGTATTATTCCAGAGAGGCGTTGGAGAGACAACTGACGTAGTACAGAAAGAAATGTATACATTTGTTGATAAAGGCGACAGAAGCATAACTCTTAAACCAGAAGGGACAGCAGGTGCAATAAGAGCATATCTTGAACATAATATGTATGCTGAACCTGCACCAACTAAGTTGTTCTATGTAACACCTGCATTCAGATATGAGAAGCCACAGAGTGGACGTCTTAGACAGCATCACCAGTTTGGTGTAGAAATAGTAGGCTCGAAGAGTCCTATGGTAGAAGTTGAACTTATATCACTCGTATCGACAATTATAAGAGAATTAGGATTGAAAGATGCAAAATTACACATTAACAGTATCGGTTGTGCTAATTGCAGAAAGACATATAATGAAGCATTACTTGCATATTTAAAACAGCATGAGGATTGCCTGTGTGAAACATGTAGAGAGAGAATGGTCAAGAATCCTTTAAGAGTAATTGACTGTAAAGTAGAAACATGTAAGAAGATTGTTGCCGATGCACCAAGAACAATTGATTATCTTGATGATGAATGTAAGGCACATTTTGAAGAATTACAGTCTATACTTACAGCACTTAATATTCCATATGAAATCGATACAGGAATAGTAAGAGGACTTGATTATTATACTAAGACAGTATTTGAGTTCGTTAATTCAGAAGGCTTTACATTATGTGGCGGCGGAAGATATGACGGACTTGTTCATGAAATAGATGAGAAACAGGATATACCATCGGCAGGCTTTGGCATGGGTATCGAGAGAATCAGATATTTTCTTGATAAAGAGGGTGTTACGCTTGAACCTGAAGAACCAGTTGCATTATATGTAGGTATTCTTGGTAAAGAAGCTAAGGCTAAGGCATATAGTATTGTTAATAATCTTAGAAACAGTGGAATTGTTGTAGAAACAGATTATATGGACAGAAGTGTTAAAGCACAGATGAAATATGCTAATAAGATAGGTGCTAAATACACAGTCATTATCGGCGAAAATGAGATAAATGAAAACAGTGCTAATGTTAAATGTATGGAAGATGGAGAACAGACAAAGATTTCGCTTGACGAAATTGCAAATTTCATAAAAAGAAAGGAAGAAAAATAAAATGGCTGAGTCAATGAAAGGACTTAAAAGAAGTCACAGATGTACAGAATTATCTGAAAAAAATATAGGCGAAACAGTTACAGTAATGGGCTGGGCTGCTAAGAGAAGAAATCTAGGAAGTCTTATATTCGTAGATTTAAGAGACCGTTCAGGTATTTTGCAAATTGTATTTGATGAAAATGATGTTAAGGCTGAGGGCTTTGCTAAGGCAGAGACAATAAGAAGCGAATATGTAATAGCAGTAGAGGGAAGAGTTGAGAAACGTGGTGGTGCAGTTAATGAGAATCTTGCAACAGGTAAGATTGAAATAAGAGCAACATCATTAAGAATACTCTCAGAATCACTTACACCACCATTTCCAATTGAAGATGGTCTGACTGTTAAAGATGAATTAAGATTAAAATACAGATATCTTGATTTAAGAAGACCTCATATACAGAAAAATCTTATCTTAAGAAGTAAGGTTACAACATTAGTACGTTCATTTATGGCAGAAGAAGGCTTCTTAGAGATAGAGACACCTATACTTACTAAGAGTACACCTGAGGGAGCAAGAGATTATCTTGTGCCTAGCCGTATTCACCCTGGTAATTTCTATGCATTACCACAGTCGCCACAGTTATTTAAACAGTTATTAATGTGCTCAGGCTATGACAGATATTTACAGATTGCTAAATGTTTCAGAGATGAAGATTTAAGAGCGGACAGACAGCCTGAATTTACACAGATAGATATGGAATTATCATTTGTAGATATTGATGATGTTATAGATGTAAATGAAAGACTTTTAGCAAAATTATGGAAAGAAATCTTAGGTGTAGAGATTAAGATACCATTTAAGAGAATGACATGGCAGGAAGCAATGGACAGATTCGGTTCAGACAAGCCTGATACGAGATTTGGTTTTGAACTTAAAGATATCTCAGATGTTGTTAAAGACTGTGGATTTTCAGTATTTACAAGTGCATTGGAAAATGGCGGTTCTGTTCGTGGTATCAATGCTAATGGTCAGGGATCAATGCCAAGAAAGAAGATAGATGCATTAGTTGAATTTGCAAAAGGTTATGGTGCAAAAGGTCTTGCTTATCTTGCAATCAATGAAGATGGAACATATAAGTCATCATTTGCTAAATTTATGACAGAGGAAGAATTAGCCGCCATCGTTGATAGAATGGAGGGTAAACCTGGAGATTTACTCTTATTTGCAGCAGATAAGAATAAGATAGTTTATGCCGTACTGGGTGCATTAAGATGTGAAATTGCTGATAAATTAGGTTTGCTTGATAAAGACACATATAACTTCTTATGGATTACAGAATTCCCATTATTTGAGTATTCTGATGAAGAAGAAAGATATGTTGCAATGCATCACCCATTCACAATGCCAATGGAAGAGGATCTTGATTTAGTAGAAACAGATCCGGGTAAAGCAAGAGCTAAAGCATATGATATCGTACTTAATGGTACAGAGCTGGGTGGTGGTAGTGTAAGAATACATCAGGATGATATTCAGGAAATGATGTTCAGAGCATTAGGGTTCACTACAGAAGAAGCATATGAGAAATTCGGTTTCCTCTTAAATGCATTCAAATATGGTGTTCCACCACACGCAGGTCTTGCATTTGGTCTTGACAGACTTATAATGCATATGGCTAAGGAAGATAATATTCGTGACGTAATCGCATTTCCAAAGGTTAAAGATGCATCTTGTCTCTTAACTGATGCACCTAATGTAGTTGACCAGAAGCAGTTAGACGAATTATATATTGCAAGCACATATAAGGAAGATAAAGATAAAGAAGCTGAATAAGAAATGAAGAAATTTATATTAATATATCTGATAGTGATTAATATCATTGCATTTGCAATGATGGGAATTGACAAAAGTAAAGCTATTAAGAGAAGATGGCGTATTCCGGAAAAATCGTTATTTCTTTCAGCTATATTAGGTGGAAGCATCGGAGCAATTGCAGGAATGCAGTTATTCAGACATAAGACAAAGCACACTAAATTCGTCATAGGTATGCCTGCGATATTAATATTACAGATTGTGATAATTGTGGCTGTATCTACGACAGGTTGTGGAAAGAGCAGTAATAATAATGGCAGTTCTGTGGATAAAACAGTATATGAGATTAGTGGTGATGGCTCATTTATGCCGACAGGCTTCAGTCTGGCTGGTGAAAGTTTTGAATTACCATGTACACTTGATGATTTTGCGAAGATTAATTATGTGGTAAATGCGGACTTAGGTGTATTTGATATATCAGATTTACAACCCGAAGAGGACGAGAGAATGATTCAGCTTATTGAGAATTATGATACTATAAATATCTATCTTAGGAATGACAGTGATACGGTTAAAAGTATACAGGAATGTCAGGTATATGGACTAAGAATTGCAGATAATGTGTCAGACGATACGAAAACAGATGATAAATCAGAGAATTCCGGCTACAGAGATTTTAAACTTTCTAACGGAATAGGATTAGGCATACCATTTGAGGCAGTAATAGAGTTCTATAAAGACAGGGAATGTGAAGTTGACAATGGAGAATTTCCAGAGTTATCTTATACTGAAAATGGAATGACTATTACTTATGATGGATTAGACGGCGTAGTTAAGGGAATTTCAATCATTCCGTCTTAGATGCCAGCCTAACAATAATAATTTTTCATATAACAGACCTACAGTAAACCATGCAGGGGCATAATCCAGACGGATTATGCCTTTTATATTATATTTGGCTTTGCTATAATCCCAAGGACAAATATTATGCTTTTTAAGATTTAATCCACTTACATATTCAACTACAAAGATTAATCCTGTATATATACAGCCACGAAAAAAGAAATTAAGATTCTTAATTAATTTACTGATAGGTTTAATTAAAAAAGCCATACCATAAATTGGAAACATAATAAGTGACGTATTACAAGATAATTTTTTATCGTTATTTAGAAAGTTAATCATACCTGTCCATACTACCTCTAAACACCAGCCGGTAATTCCGCATTTAATAAAATCACTTTCATTTTCATATACTTTATTTAGAATTTTGGTATTATTATTCATACTAATCTCCATTCTGCAGACGTACTTGCCGGAGAAATCCGCTTATATATTTTTAAGAACAAAATATTTACTATGGTAAAAGTATGGATTATTTTAGAAAGTTTATACCTTATATTTGTATACATTTGATATTTAAAACTCAAACTTAGCACATATATATCGTAGCATTATCCATCTGTTAAAGTAAATTTGACAGATATAAATATCGAAATATCTTGTAAGAATTGCGTAAATTTGTAAGATATCTTTTTTCGGCTCAAATTTTGTGTACATTCAACAGACATACACTTAAGCCGAGATGTCCGTCTATGACACACGCTTTCATAATTCCTTTATCTAGTGCAAGTAAATGCCGTCATCTGCAAAGTCTATTACGGTGCAGCTAATCAAACGCGCTTCGCTTGAATGGTGATTTACTGCACCGACCATTTGCAGCTGACGGCATATAACTTGCACACGATACGTCATAAATCAAGTGTGTGGCATAGACGAACACATCGGTTTAAGTGTATGGCATTGAATGAACTCAAATCATCAAAAGAGCCGAAAAAGATAACTTACAAATTAGCAATTCTTACAAAAGTTTCGATATTTATATATGCAAATTTACTTAATACAGATAATTTAATTATAATATGTATGTGAGAAGTTTGAATAATTTATCATAAAAGGTAGTTTTGATATTTTCTATGTATCTATAATACAAATGTATATATTAATGTTCCTATAACACCTGTGCCAAATATAATGGTTATGGCATTTAACTTAAATTTTCTAAGTAAAATCAATGCACCGGCAAATAGAAATGTTTCAACATATCTGAAGTTACCTGGTGAAATACCATGTTTATCTGCATTAAATAGAGCAAGCAGAAGTATTGATAATCCTGCGGAAGCAATTAATGCAACTACAGCAGGACGGAGAGCAGAAAGAATAGTCTGTACTGCACCTAAGTTCCTATATTTATAATAAAATCTTGCAAGTATTGAGCATATGATAAATGATGGGAGTATACAACCAATTGTGCAGATAATTGCACCCGGAAGTCCAGATAATTTTGTACCTACAAATGTAGCTGCATTGATAGATATTGAACCTGGTGTCATTTCTGCTATAGTAATAAGGTCTGTAAATTCAGACATAGTGATTAATTTATGAATCTCCACAATCTGATTCTGAATCAGAGGAATAGCAGCATAACCGCCACCGACTGAGAATAATCCGACTTGAATAAAACTTATGAATATTTTTAAAAGTAACATTATTTAGCACCTCTTTTCGTAGTATCAGATTTTAAATGTTTTGCTTTAATGGTATCGGTTAATGCATTGATAATACCGATTATAAGACATGTAAATATAATAAGCATTGCACTAATATCGAAAAACCACACTGCAATAAATGATATAATCATAAGACCTATGTAAAGAACTTTTTTGGTCTTGCAGACATTTTTAGCAAGATTAAGTACCACATCAAAGATTACAGCGGCAACACCTGCACGCATTACCTGTAGGGCAATTGCAATTGTTTTGTTGGCACAGAATTGTTTATAGAAAATAGCTACGATGGAGATTATTATCATAGGTGGAAGTGAAGTCCCGATTATTCCAATTATGGAACCTAATACACCCGCCATTCTGTAACCGATGATTACAGAGGCATTAATTGGAATCGGACCAGGAGATGATTGGGAAATTGCCGTAATATCGAGCATTTCGTTTTCATCAAACCATTTTAATTCCTCAACAAATTTTTTCTTCATTAGAGATACAATTACAAAGCCTCCACCAAATGTGAATGCACTTAAAGTAAACATAGAGATAAATAATTGCCACAGCATTTTGGGCTTTGATGATGCATTTTCGTTAGAAGTATTAATATTCATTTTTATGCTAATCCTCGCTATTCTGTTAATTTTCCGAAAACAATAATACAGCTATTGACTTAATAAGTAAAATATATAATAATTATAATATATATAAGTAAAAACCTATATAAAGTTTATCATAGTGACTAAAATGCTAGAAAGGAGGAAGACAGTGACCTTAAGGCATTTAGAGATTTATGTAAAAGTTGTAGAAACAGGGAGTATGAGTACCGCTTCAAAAGAATTATTTGTTACACAACCGACGGTCAGTGGTGCAATATCCGAGTTAGAAAAGGAATATAAGGTCGTATTATTTGAACGTCTTAATAAGAGAATCTATATTACTAAAGAAGGCGAAAAGTTATATATGTATGCAAGAAAAATGTTAAGTATTGCAGAGGATATGGAACGGCAGATTGGCTCAAATGAAGATAATTCACCTGTAAGAATTGGCGCTACCGTAACAATTGGTACATGTATGTTGCCGGAATATATTAATCAATTTTCAGGACACTCATCTAATGTAGACATTTCCAATACCAGAAATATTGTACAACTTGTGTTGTCGAATAAGTTAGATGTCGGGCTTGTAGAGGGACGGGTAACAAATGATGATATACGTGCTATTCCATTTATGAAAGATGAGATGATGTTTATATGCAAGAAGAATCATAAGCTGGCAGGACGTAAATGTGTTAATCTTGAGGAAGTTTTAAGATATCCTCTGATTCTAAGGGAGAAAGACAGTGGAACAAGAACAATCATAGATGAGGCAATCGAAAGTAAAGATAATCTAAAAGCAAATATAATATGGAACTGTAATAATACGCAGGCAATTATAAATGCTGTGTTATCAGAAATTGGTGTAACGATTTTATCACCAAGTCTGATAACAGGATATGATGAACTATGTGCAATAAGAATTAAGGATGTTAAAATAGAAAGAGATTTTCAGTTAATAATTCATAAAGATAAATATGTGACAAACAAGTTGCAGGAATTTATGGATATTGTGTTGAATAAGCAGTGAAGAAATATAGGAGAATAGATTGAAAAATAATGCTGATGCGATTATTTTTCACACAGCTATTTGTTTCGGAGCGAAAGCAAATAGCCATTATGGCAGAAGAGAAATCGCCTGTGCGAATTTCTCTTCGCCTCTTCGCAATAAATCGCTCAGAAATGAGGATTAGTATGAAAAACAAAAAAGCAAAAAATACAAAAAAATCATCATATATTGATTGTTATTATATGAACACTAATGGAATTGGCAGCAGAGATTTATATGAGGCTATCAGTGAGGTGGCGAAGAATAAGATAGAATTCTGGGAGGCAGCCGATGTTATAGAAATTGAACTTGGTGAGAAATCAAGTATAGACATAGAAAAACTTTCTATGTTCCGAGATGTGGATGATAAGAAATTCCTTGATACTCATAATGTAAATGTAATATATGGTATAAAAACAGATTCAGAACACAGAGAAGATATGGAGAAAATATTCAGAGACGTTGTTGGAAAAATTGGTGGTTTTGTCTGCTCAGATTCAGATGATTTTATGCCGATATTTATAAGGTAACTGATAAAAAGAACATATTAAGGACGTGAATTAAATGCAGGATAAATTGAGAAAAACAATGGGTGAAATCTGGCGTTCTATTAAGGAAAATAAGAAAAAAGTAATTTTAGCAGCTATAGTTGTAGTTGCTCTTGTTGCTATTATAACCATTCTATTATTAAACCGACAAAGAAGTGTAACGGCATCAGCTGGTAATGCATCAGGTGGTGAAAATGCAGTCAAAAATACGGAGATTACAACACCTAAAGAGTCTGATGAAACTTCTAAGACTCCGCAGGAAGATGATAGTTCGAAAAATAATAATGAAGAGGATAAAGAAGGAGATAACAGGGAAAATAATAATGAAACAAAGACAGAACAGTCTGATAACAATAATAATCAGGTAGTGGGAAATGTTGTAACTAATCCAAGTGGAAGGTTGAAAGTAACAGGCTCTAAGCTTACTGATGCAGCAGGAAATGTCGTACAATTAAGAGGCATAAGTACACATGGAATAGCATGGTTTCCGGATTATATTAATGCCGAATGTTTTAAAGAATTACATAATAATTTCGGGATAAATGTAATCAGACTTGCAATGTATACCGCCGAATATAATGGTTATTGTACAGGAGGAGATAAGAATTATCTTAAGAATCTGATTGATAAGGGTGTAAGATATGCAACAGATAATGGAATGTATGTGATAATTGACTGGCATATTTTATCAGATGGTAATCCTAACACATACATAGGCGAGGCAAAACAGTTCTTTAATGAAATGGCATCTAAATATGCTGCAAATAACAATGTGATATATGAAATCTGCAATGAGCCAAATGGTGGTACGAGCTGGCAGGATATTAAGAATTATGCAAATGAAATTATTCCGGTAATACGTCAATATGACAAAGATGCAGTGATATTAGTAGGAACACCTAATTGGTCGCAATATGTAGACCAGGCACTTGCTGATTCGATAACAGGATATGAAAACATTATGTATACATTTCATTTCTATGCAGCAACACATAGAGATGATATGAGGCAGAATGTGCAGAATGCTGTAAATGCCGGATTACCTGTATTTGTATCTGAATTTGGAATATGTGATGCTTCAGGAAATGGTGGTATTGATGAGGAGCAGTCAGGTAAATGGATTAAGATGCTAAATGATAATCAGATTAGTTATGTTATCTGGAATCTGTCTAATAAAAATGAAACCTCGTCGCTCATAAGTTCAGCTTGCAATAAATTCAGCGGATTTACGGTAAATGACCTTAGTGAATGTGGTAAATGGTTCTTAAAATTAATGACAGGACAGTTGAGTTTACCTGAAAACGCAGGAAATATTTCAAATAATAATCAATCAAATACCAATCAGTCGCAAGGTGGTAACCAGACAACTTATGGTATGGTAAATGTAGGAAATTCGGCAAAGATTGTGAATTCGTGGCAGGCAGATGGCAAGACATATTATCAATATGAGATAACAGTTACGAATGATTCAGGCAAGACTTGTGGAAGCTGGAAGACACAGATAACTTTTAGCGAAAATGTGGAATTAAAGGATAAATGGAATGGTAATTTTGAGGTAAATAATAATGTCATTACAATAACATCAGTAGATTATAATGAAACTTTGACAAATGGTGAATCAACTGGTAATATTGGAATAATTGTGGGTGGAAGCAGTAATTTGAAAATAAAATAATTAATTTCGAAAAAGTATTATGAGGAGATATAGTGTAAAAAAATGCTGATGCTATTTTTTTACACAGCTATTTGTTTCGGAGCGAAAGCAAATAGCCATTATGGCAGAAGAAAAATCACCTGCAGAAATTTCTTTTCGACTCTTCGCAATAAATCGCTCAGAAATGAGGATTAGTATGAAAAATATAAATTATTCTTTAAAAGAGGTAAAAGATGGCTGTTTAATACTATTGCATAGTAAAAAAGAAGTAGTTGTTAATATAAATGATATACTTTACATAACAATGAATAGAAATATTGCAGATGTTCATACTTTAGATGATAATATATATCATATAAGAACCACATTAGAAAACATAAAGCAGGAGTTGGAGGATAGATTTGTCATAGTTCATAGAAGCACGATGGTTTCAGCTATTGCAGTCTACAAAGTCAGCGACAGAATATATTTGTCAAATGGTGAAGCAATTGATTATGTTATTCGTAAAAAGAAAGCAATAAAAGAAGAAATCTCGGAAAAACAAAAGAAAATTATAGGCAGTTTTTCAGAAGATAATGTGCCGAAAAGTTATGAAGAATATCGTAATTATTATAAGAGTTATGAACATATGCCATTTGCATTTGCTGATATTGAGATGATATTTAATGATGAATTTCATGCAGTAGACTGGATATTCAGATATGGAAACAGGGAGCTTGCAAGACTTGAAAAGATTCCGCTTGATGATTTAATAGGCAAATCGTTTGGAAGCCTTTTCAGTAATATGGATTCAAAATGGTTAAGGAGTTATGAGCAGGCAACGCTATATGGCAAGAAATTAGAGATTATCGATTACAGTCCTGAAATAGACAGATATCTTAAAGTAATATGTTTTCCTACTTTTAAAGGACATTGCGGATGTATATTATTTAACATTGAAGAGATAGAATTTGCAAGGAATAGTAATGATGCAGAAAAAGCATTGATGCTTTATTTTGGAAAAATGCCGGAGAGACATAGTTAAATTGCTCTCCGGCAATTTTTGTATCCACATAAAAATAAACCACCTGCTATGCAGGTGTGTTCCCGGTAAGCTTTAGCTTCAAGAAAAAACCTCCAGTGCTATAATTAGTAAAGGTTCGCCAACCGTACTAAATAGCAAAGGAGGTGTCCGGATAGACAATAATAGTTTATCACACACAAAGTGGACTTGCAAATACCATATAGAATTTGCACCAGAGTTTAGAAGAAAAGTGATATATAAGCAACTAAGGCAAGATGTAGCACATATATTAAGTGAGCTATGTAAAAGGAAAGGTATTGAGATAATTGCGGCAGAGTGTATGCCGGATCATGTGCATATGTTTGTAAGTATACCACCAAAGTATAGTGTGTCAGAAGTAATGGGATATTTGAAAGGTAAAAGTTCGTTAATGATATTTGATAGGCATGCGAATTTAAAGTACAAATATGGAAACCGACATTTCTGGTGTAGAGGATATTATGTAGATACAGTAGGTAAAAATGCAAAGAAAATAGAAGAGTATGTACGAAATCAGTTACAAGAGGATTTAGAGTATGACCAAATGTCGTTGAAAGAGTACATTGACCCGTTTACGGGTGAGCCAGTAAACAAGGCATAAAAAAAAACTTTAAGGGGCAGCCTGTGACAGTAGTGCGGCTGGCGGACTCTTCATAGCTCTTTAGAGCTGGCAGGTATCACAGGCTTATAGCCGCAGAGCAAACCACCAGCTAAGCTGGTGGTACTGATTAGCTTCTAACAGTTAAAAGAAAGTGATATTGATAAAAAGGTTATGATGAATGTATAAGACAAAAGATTTACCTTTATTATGAGTTATGGTATAATTTGGTCATTAAATGTCGAAAATGAACTTTGAAAACTTAATATAAAATAGGGATAAATTAATAAAAATACAAAAGATGTAAAAAGGGTACAGATGATAAGGTTCAGGAATTAAATAAAATATAAGGAAGCAGGGTGGATATAAATGCTAAGGATAGCTATATGCGTAAACGACAAAAAAACTTATGATTTAATAAAAAAACTATATGAATGTATAAGTGAAGATACGATAAAAATATACATATTTAATATTAAAGATGAAAGTATAAATAATTTTAATGAGGCTGATTATGATAAGATATTCTTTGTGCATGAAAATGCAACAGAGAGTATAGTGCAGAAAATACCTGAAGAAAAATTTATAAATTCTTCGTATATACAGGAGATTAATCCGGAGAATATAGAGTATATCAAGGTAGATAGTGTATATACATATATAAAATATAATAAGGAGAGATAATTATGATAAAAATTTCTTTGAAAAACATAGGAAAATTACTTAAGAAAAATAGATTATTTATACTATTGATATGTTCACAACTTATTGCTGTAAATATAATATATTTTGTGTATGGAATATATACAAGTTATGATGCATCTAAACAGGAACTGACAATTAATACTTATACATTGAGTGCCTCTTTTGAAGACGGACAAGAGCCTACGATGAATGAGTGCAGAGAATGTTTTGAAGAAATATTTGGAGAAGTGCAGAATAGAATGGACTATTTCTTTATATTTGGTGGATATGATGATGAAATATGGCAGATTCATAACGAATATAGAGATGGAAAATATGGTTTTGCTAAATCTATAAGAGAAAATATGGGAATAAAAGAGGGGAGATTTTTTGAGGAAGAAGAGATTAGAAATGGTTCTAAAGTCATTATTATAGAAGGAAAAAAAGTTGGTGAAGTAGGAACAGAATACCGGGAATATAACATTATTGGAAGACTTAGTACGCTTTCAGATGATACACGTAAGATGATTGAAGTGTCATATTTGGGATATCCTGATGATGCAGAGATAGATATGATAACAATAGGTTTTAGAAAATTACCAAGACAGACAGATTACTTAAAATTTAAAAATACTTTAGAGGGTACATTTGGAGATAAAATTCATGTAGAGGAATTTCCTCTAAAGGATGCAGAAGAATTGATGTCGATAAATTCAATAATGCTTTTCGCAATTATAATAGGCATTGCAATGGCATTAGATACGGGATTATTGTATGGATATATAATAAGCAGACGAAGAAAACAGATGGCAGTATTTGGGCTTACGGGAGCAAGACGAATACAGCTATTTATTATAAATGAAGCTGAGATATTAATAGTGAGTGTAGTCACTTTGTTATCTGGAATGATACTATTTAAATTAGCATTTGAAAATATCGTAGTTAAGAAGATGTACGAGCTTGAAACTAAGATATATACGTTCAATGTATATGCGAAGTTGGCATTAATATATCTTGTATGCATGCTGATAGTAACTTCTGTGATTACATATATATATTCAGATTCGAATATCATGAATATGCTACGAAGGAGGGAAAAATAATGCTTAGATTGGGAATTAAGGAATATTTTAGAAATTTCTGGTTTAATTTTTTTACTGTTGTAATTCTGGCTGTTATGATTATATCATCAACTATTCTTATAAGTACATTAACGATTCAGACAAAGACATACAGATATGCTAAAGGTTATATTGGAAAGAATGGAGAATTCATTTCATTTGCTAAAGAAAAATATATAAATGAGCTTAAAGATGTTGATAAGATTATGGCAATTAGCGAAATATCAATTGAATGTTTTGATAATATACATTCTGTTCTTAGCACATCAATATACAATGAGAGAATGCAGAAATATATGAAACCTATTTTAAGTGAGGGAAGATGGGTAGAAGAATCAAATGATTCCGGAGTACTTCATGGTGTTATATCAGATAACCCTTATGGTATTAAAACAGGCGATACTATTAATGCAGCCATTGTAACACCTGATGGAGAAAAGAATATAAAAATACATATATGTGGTAAGATTATGGAGGGGCAGAAATTATGTGTAACGGGTGGAAAGTTGAATACAGATATGAGTATAAATGATTTATTTACAGTATATAGTTATGAACAATTACAGGTAGTAAAACTCATTACAACTCAATCACAGATAAAGAATAGCGGAATTAAACCTGACATAGGCTATTCAAATGTAATTGTCAAATATAAAGATAATATATCAAAAGATTCAATGGACTATAATCAGGATGTTGTAATGGAAAATGGTTTAGATGCATCTAATGGATATGACCTGGCTTTTGATAAAGAAGTTTCCTTAAAAAGAATGAAGAAATTATCAGATAGAGAAGAAAAAAATATATATGCGAAATATATTCCATTAATTAGTGTTGACTTTATACTTATATGCTTATGTATAATGGGAATGTCAGCCGTAAAAACAGCGAGAAGCAGTAAGTATTATGGCAAACTGTTTATATGTGGTATGAAATGGTCAGGTGGAACGATTTTAACTATTATAGAAATGTCAATTAATAGTGTACTGGCTATGATACTTGGAATAGTAATGCTGATTATACATAATAAGTATATGTTATTTGGTAAAATATTTGCAAATATCAGTTTTATACAGGTGATTATTATGATGTGTATGTGCATTTTAACGATAATAGCATCAGCTATTATGGCAGCTAATGTAATGAGAGATAATACACCGATTGATATTTTAAGAGAAAACTAAAGTATTATGAAAATGGAGGTTAAGACTATGATTAAATTAGAAGGAATATCAAAGATATACAATAAGAAGAAAAGTAATGAGTTCTATGCGCTTGATAAAGTGAATGTTGAGATAAACAAGGGAGAACTTGTTGCAATAATAGGTAAATCAGGTGCAGGTAAATCAACAATGATGCATATAATTGGCTGTATAGATGATTTTGAAGAAGGAACATATGAACTGAATGGTAAAGATATAAGTGGTGTAAGTGCCAAGAAGAAAGCAGAGATAAGAAATAAAGAAATAGGTATTGTAATGCAGGATTTTGCATTAATAGATGAATATACCGTTGAAGAGAATGTAATGATTCCATTATATTTTACAAAAGGTGTTAAAAATAAAAAGGATAAGGTAAAAAGTGCATTAGAGAAAGTAGGAATTGCAGATTTAAAGAGTAAACCTATTAATAAATTATCAGGAGGACAGAAACAAAGGGTAGCTATAGCAAGGGCAATAGTTAATGAACCGGAGATTTTGTTAGCGGATGAACCGACAGGTGCACTTGATACGAAAACAGGGCAGGAGATTATGAATGTTTTTAAAGAAATAAATGATAATGGTAAGACAGTCATAATAATTACTCATGATATGGAGATTGCAAAACAGTGTAAAAGAATAATTGAAATAAAAGATGGAAAGATAGTTTCTTAGAATTTATAAGAATGAAAGTGAGAAAAAATGATTGGCGAAATTGTAATTTCAGGATTCTTTTTATTATATTTTGTCATTATGTATTTGTCTAAAAAAATGAACACCATAAAAACAGTTGGAATCTGCAAGGAAATTTTAAATGCTACTCGTGCGTGCGAAGGAATATTTGAATATGAAATAGACGGTATCTACCACTATAATGCTGAAATCAGTTCACATGTTAGCTGGCTTAAGGAAGGAAAAAAGTATACCATATATGTCAAAAAGGATAATCACGAAAAATTTGTTTCAAAGAAAGTGATTACAGAGTGGTTATTTTTTGTAATTCTTTTTGGAAGTTCGTTTGTGTTTTTTTCTATAATGTATTTATATTTGTATAGTTAATACTAGGTCATTTTACTTGACCTAATGACAACCATTTTTGGTGGTTATGGGAGAAATTAATATTATGAAATCTTTTATGGTAGAAATGAAATATACGAAGCAATAAAAATATGGTGAAAATGTGGAGCGTGTAAAATGAAAAAAAGGAAAATAGTTATTAGTCTGTTAATTCTTCTCATTATCTTTCTTCTTATTAAGACTTTTTTGTTTAGAGAGACACTATATATAAAAGATTTTGATTCAGTATCTAAAGACTATACATTAATAAAGGATATGCTTTTTAAGTATTATGATAGAGAAAATAATTCGGAAATGTTAATTTTAGTTATTGATGACAAAACATATGAGTTAAAAGAAAATGATACTGGTAAAGAAGTTAATATGAGTGAAGAGGAAAAAGAATCTCTAAAAAAAATATGTGAAACTTCATATAAGGGACACTATGATTTCTTGTGGGTAACAGATTACTATATTATATTTTGGCAGGATGAAACGAAAATGTATGGAGTAATTTATACCAGAGATTATAAAAAATCAAAAAAAGAAATTAAATCCTGGTATGGTGACGGGATACAGTTCAGAAAAATTAAGAAAGGCTGGTATGAAGTAGGACATTTTGGAATATAAATCTTTGCAATTATCTGTTACCTATAACTTACATATGAACACAAGAGGAGAGTTTCAATCACGAAACTCTCCTCGATTTTTGTGAATTTAATAACTATAAAATATAATCACTAATCTTCATTAACATTAGCACGTATTGTAATTCCATTAACTTCAATATGGTCATTGACGGCAATAACAAGACATTGACGGCCATCAATAACACGGGTTTCGACTAAGTCTGTTCGCTCAGGATTGACTTTGATTACAACATCAGGAGTTTCAATATTGAATTTCCTTACATTTGTTACATTTGAAGCTAAGAAAGTAGGAGATTGCTGTTCTTCAGCGACCACATCAAGCTGTTTTTCTAAAACTTCAAGTTTTTCATTAGGAATATCACTTTCTTCAAAGACGTGTTTAACTTCGTTAGTTGTAAGAATTAGTGGTTCAGGTTCGTCTTTGGTTTCCTCTATCATTTCGTTAAGAGTTTCGTGAATGGTTTTGATTGTATTAAAGTCACAATCTTCGCCGAGAGTATTCATAATAATATTATTGAATGTTTCTTTCTGGCTTTCGGCTGTCATTGGTGCATTTGTACCGAAAATATTATCTACAAAAGAATACTGTAATTCTTCAGGGTTCTTTGAATAGTATAAAAGACTGTGGATATCAGTATTTCTATCATTAAATGCAGGAAATAAGAATGCATTTGAAGGGGCAGCAACAATCCAGTCTCTTACACGTTCACCGATACTGTTTGTGTCAGCATCATAACTGAGTCCTGATTTGGCAAGGTTAACAGGACAGATACTGCAGAGAATGTAATCATAGACATTATCAGAAGCATCGAACATCTCTGAACCGTCAGATGATTTACCGGGAATATCATAGATGCCATGGATAAGAATTATGTAGTAATTTGAAGCATAAATATAATTCTCTACAACTTTTTGATAAAATTCATCTAAGAGTTCATCATCTTCAAGCCCACTGTCTTTGAGTTTAAGAAGAAATTCCTGCTTTCCTCCTGCTTTCTCTTCATCAAGTGGAAATTCCATATTAAGAAGATTTTTACCGATTGAGCCTGAAAGAGAGTGCTTAAAAATGTCAAAATATTTAAAAGCCTCCTCTTCAGAAAGGGAATGAAAAGCCTCCTTAGATTTGAACTTGATTTCTTTTTCACCATCAATATAGCAGCCGCATATTCTTGTAATAACGGAATTCTCAGGGTTTAATGTTTTCTTGATTTCGGATATTTCCTTTTTATTCATACAATTCAGATAGTCGTTATAATTCATATGTTTTGATATTTGGATTAAATATTTGAATTAAATATAACTATCTAATCCTCCTTTCGATAAAATGTTTTGTGAATTTTTAAATATAGTTTCATAATAACATAAAATCATTATTGATAAAAGACAAATAATTACTTTACTAATTTAATAACCAAAACTATAATAAAACATAAATTGTAAATAAATATACAGCAAATTCATGTGGGTTTAGACCTTTTGAACCTGGCATAAAGAATAGACTAGATAAATGTTAATTGCAAAATAATGGAAAGAAGATGAAAAAATGAAAATGTCACAGAAGAATCAGGGAATTATGTACATAATTATGGCAGCATTTTTCTTCGCATGTATGAGCTTTTTCATAAGGAAAGCCGGAGATTTACCAACTATGCAGAAAGGCTTTTTTAGAAATGTTGTTGCGATGTTCGCGGCTGCAGTAATGCTTTTAAGGACGGAGGATAAATTTAAGATAAAGAAGGGAAGTATTCCATCATTGCTAATGAGAGCAATATGCGGAACTATCGGTTTGGTATGTAATTATTATGCCATAGACCATATGAACATTTCTGATGCCAATATACTTAATAAACTTGCACCGTTCTTTGCAATAATTATGTCGGCTTTAATACTTAATGAGTATGCTAACAGATTTGAGTGGAGTATGGTTATTGTAGCCTTTATCGGTGCATTATTTGTTGTAAAACCAACTCTGGATATGAAATGTATTCCTGCTGTGGTAGCTGCAATTGGAGGTCTGGGAGCAGGAACCGCATATACATTTGTAAGAAAATTAGGTAAACAGGGTGAAAGAGGTCCGGTCATAGTAATGTTTTTCTCAACATTTTCATGTATTATAACATTACCATTTGTGATTTTTGATTTCCACCCAATGACATTGATGCAGTTGATTTATCTTTTGATTGCCGGAATCTGTGCGGCAGCAGGACAGTTTACGGTTACACAGGCCTATGCTAAAGCACCTGCTAAAGATATTTCAGTATTTGACTATTCACAGGTATTGTTTGCAGCAATATTAGGCTTTTTATTCCTGAATCAGATACCTGATATATATAGTATTATCGGATATATTATTATAATTGGTGCTGCAATTATTAAATGGATACATCGTGATTAATTATAAATATATTCATTAATTCATCATCAATTCATTATCACGTTTATGATAATGCGAAGTATATTTAAAGCTTTAGAATATTTTATAAAATACTAGCCTGCTTTAAGAAAAAGTGTTATCATATGCAATATCTAATTAATTAAAAATATTTAAGGAGAGACCAATGATAAATTATTTTTTTAGCAGTCTGGATTACGGTTCAGTTGCATTTGTCGGAATATTGTTTGCATTTGCAATGACGTGTCTGATGCTTAGTAAATGCACAAGAATTTTACCAAAGGATATGGGGCGTGCCTATGCACATGACGGTTCGTTGTCGGCAGGTAAGCCAAGAGGAGCAGGCTTCTGGTTCGTTCTGGTGTATGTTGCATCAACGCTTATTTTTGCCAAAATGAATGTTGAGATATTAATTTATCTTATATTAGTTGTGGCAGCGATGCTTACGGGCTTCCTTGATGATTGTGCGAAGTCACCATGGGGAGAATATAAGAAAGGAATTTTAGATTTAATAATTGCAATAATGTTAGCAATTACATTTTTGAATTTCAATGATAACAGAATATTTATTGCATGCGCTGATAAATATGTGACAATTAACCCGGTTGTATTTGGAATATTGATAGTAATTCTTGTATGGGCTTCAATAAATGTAACAAACTGTTCAGATGGTGTGGACGGCTTATCGGGAACACTTACAATTATTACATTATCATCTGTCTATGTTATAGATTTAATAAAAGGTATGGACAGTAAATTTTCATATACAATTTTATTATTCATTATAAGCATTTTAGGTTACTTATGGTTTAATGCCACACCAAGTAAAATGTTAATGGGTGATGCAGGTTCAAGAGCAATGGGATTATTTATAAGTATAGCAGTTTTGAAGATGGGTTCACCTATTTTGTACTTATTAGTCGCAGGCGTATTGATAGTAGATGGTGGTTTAGGATTAATCAAAGTATCGTTACTCAGGTTCTTAAAGATTAAGATTCTTACAAATGTCAGAACACCAATTCACGACCACGTAAGAAAGATATGGAACTGGTCAAATACACACACAGTATACAGATTTGCAATAATCCAGATAGTATTATGTATAGCGGCGGTATATTTAGTTATACATTAGAGAATAAGTCAGATGATTAATTATAAAAATTCATCTGACTTATTTTGTTATAGAATATGCTTAACATTTTCTATTATAATAAATGGAGTTATGGGACAAAATGTGTTGATGACTAATCCAAGACATCAGACGTTCTGTCCTATAGCTCAATAAATGTTTCATAAGGATATGTAATTACACATCTTTATCAATAACAGCTCCTTTTAAATCATCAGCTGTAAGATTTAATTCATTTATAACCTGGGTAAGTGACTTCTTAACATCGTCCATAGTAGAATCTTGTTGGCTGTTAACTACATTATCCAGCGTAGAATCTAATTTATACATTTCTTCTAAATCGTCATCTTTATAATCAGCTTTTTCATTGCGTTCAGTTTTGGCAGCTTCAATTCGCTGTTCAAGTTCTTTTTCGGCTTCTTTCTTATCTTCAGCTTTTTTTTCTTCATCTTCGAATTTCTTATCAATGCTTTCTTTGGAATCTTCTATCAGCATACCGATAATTTCTTTATTAGAGGCTTCTAGAACCTTGTCGGAATTCTTCTGGGCATCGGTCATATCATGAGATTTCAAACGCTCAATATGTATACCACGTACAATTGCATTTTCAGAGATGATTTCCTTTGTACAGTCCTTAATCTCCTTTTTATAGATACCTTTATTAGCTTCTAAATTAAGCATTTCTTTCTGGTAATCAGTAAGACCACGTTCATGAAGATAAGCAAGGCGTTCCTGTTCTTCATCTGACAGGGTTATTTCAGAATTACTAAGGGAATTTTTCTCTTTTAATAATAATTTATAGTCAGCCTGTTCTTCGCTGGCATCATCGATGTTATAACCTTTTTTGACAATGTCCATCTCTTTATTAATATTGTTAATCATATCATTTGCTTCGTTAATCTGGTCATTTAATTCTTTGACATGATTATTTCTTGATTCAATTTCATCATCTATTTTCTTATCACTTTTAAATGCATTTTCCAAAATATTAAGGGCAATATTCTGTGCTTCCTTGCGTTTATTATCAATGTCAGAACCAAGGTTTAAGTCGCCTGCAAATATTGAGCCATTATCTCTTGCAGAGGCTGTATTCTTAGTATCAGATGTATTGGCAGTAGTATCTTTTTTCTTATTTACATTATTCTGATTAGTTGTATCAGATACAATGGTGGAAGTATTTCTATCAATTTTCATAAATTCTCTCCAATCTCTAGATGAAATCATATATAACATATCGACAAATGCATAAGAAAAATTAACATTTAAGACAAAATATGATATTATGGGATATAGTGTTAAAAAAGCTGGGATATATAATTATAATGCTGTTGAAGTTACATCTGTTTTAAAGTAAAAGAATTTGTGGCTGTTGAAGTTGGTATTATATAGTTTTGATCGACGGATTAATTATGAGAAAATACATAGAAATGGAGAAATACAATGAATATTCTATCAGTTGATAATATAAAAAAGACATTTGCAGATACACCGTTACTTGATGGAGTATCATTTTATCTGCAGGAGAATGAGAAAGTCGGAGTAATAGGAATAAACGGAACAGGAAAGTCTACATTACTCAAGATTATTGCAGGATATGAAGAAGCAGATGAGGGAAGCATTACTAAGGCTAATAATATTGTGATAAGATACCTGCCACAGAACCCTGAATTTAAAGAAAATGAGACGATAATGGAGAGTATATTAAGACAGAATATATCTAAAGTCGAGTCAGAATGGGATATAGAGAGTAATGCTAAGACAATGCTTATGAAACTTGGAGTAAATGATTTTAATGCGGTTACATCGACTTTATCAGGAGGTCAGAGAAAGAAAGTTGCTTTGGTATCTACATTGTTATCAAAAGCAGATATTCTTATTTTAGACGAGCCTACTAACCATTTAGATAATGAAATGTCAGGCTGGTTAGAGGATTATCTCAAGGCTTATCGGGGTGCGATTATTATGGTTACGCATGACAGATATTTCCTTGACAGTGTAACGAACAGGATTGTTGAAATCGATAAAGGTAAAATCTACAGTTATCAGGCTAACTATTCAGGTTTTCTTAAGCTGAAATCTGAAAGGGAAGATATGCTTCTTGCAAGTGACAGGAAGAGAAAATCTATCCTTAGAAATGAATTAGAGTGGATTATGAGAGGCGCAAGGGCGCGTTCTACGAAGCAGAAAGCCAGAATAGAAAGATATGAAGAATTAAAAAATATGAAGTCGCCGACTGAGGTGGAGAATGTTGAGATGAGCTCCGTATCATCAAGATTAGGAAGAACTACAGTAGAACTTCATAATATTTCTAAGGGCTATGGTGATAAAGTCCTATTTAAAGATTTTAGTTACATTTTCCTTAAGAATGACAGAATTGGCTTCATAGGAGATAATGGTTGTGGCAAGACAACATTAATGAAGATAATTGCTAGAAGAATTGAGCCGGATAGCGGAGAATTAGTTGTCGGACAGACAGTTAAGATAGGATATTATTCACAGGAGATAGAAAATGATGAATCGGCAGGAATTGCCTATATGAATCCTGCGATAAGAGTAATAGACTACATTAAAGAAACTGCTGAATATGTCAAAACTGTTGATGGAACAGTAACAGCATCGCAGATGTTAGAGAAATTCTTATTTACTCCTGAGAAGCAATATAGTCTTATCGGAAAGTTATCAGGTGGTGAGAAACGAAGACTTAATCTCTTAAGAGTTCTTATGGAAGCACCAAATGTTCTTATATTAGATGAGCCTACTAATGATTTGGACATTACGACACTTACAATATTAGAAGATTATTTAGATAAATTTAATGGAATTGTAATAGAGGTATCACATGACAGATACTTCTTAGACAGAACAGTTAAGAGAATATTTGCATTTGAGGGTAACGGAGTTATTAACCAGTACGAGGGTGGCTATAGTGATTATGTATTAAGAAAAGAAATGCATGAGGTTGAAGTGGGGGAAAATGCTTTAACAGGAATAAAAGGCAGTGGAAAGAATAAGAATGTTGTTTCACTAAAAGGTAATGAAAAGTCAAAAGTTACAAAAGGTGGCGAAGATAGCACTAAGAATGGTTCTGCTTCGTCTGACAGAAATACTAATCGTAAGCCAAGGTTCTCATATAAGGAACAACGTGAATATGATACGATAGAAAGTGAAGTAAGTGAGTTAGAGGATAAAATCAGTAACTTAGAAAAGGAAATTGAAAGTAATGCAACTGATTTTGTGAAATTAGGTGAATTAACCAAAGAAAAAGAGCAGGCAGAAGCTCTATTAGAAGAGAAAATGGACAGATGGGTTTATTTAGAAGAGTTAGCAGAAAAAATTGCCGCAGCTAAAAATTAGAATAGCCTTGCAAATAATCGGTAAAATGTTATAATATCAAGGTGTTTAAAAAATTTCAGGCAGAAGGGAAGAATTATGAATAGATTGTTGTTATTAGGCAATGAGAAGTTTGGTATTGACTTGTTTAAGACATTAACTTATTCAGAAAATATTAAGACTTATGTAGTATCTGAACGTGAAGTGCAGCTTAGACGTGATGATGATTTTGTTAAAATCGAAGCGGTCAATAATATTGTCAATGAATATGATGAAGAAGAGAGAAGCATGATACCTTATGATAATCCGAAGATAGTAATGATAACATTTTCGGATATTGAGTTTGCTAAGGAGATACTTAGTGATGACAGATTACCGAAAGGATTATATATGGATGATTTCAAACATATAAGACCGTTTGAAGAAGTAATAGAAAAATTGTAATTATATAAAATGTCTGTGCAGTAATGTTCAGGCATTTTTTACAGAAAGGACAGGTTTAATGCAGGGAACATTTTGGGCATTGCTGCCACCGGTTATTGCCATCATATTGGCATTATGGACGAAGGAGGTCTATATATCATTAATGCTTGGTATTATTACTGGAGCATTATTTTATACAGATTTCAATGTCATAAAGGGCGTAGAGATAACATTTGATATTATGGACGAAAAAATCGGAGCAAATGTGGATATACTTATCTTCCTCGTGTTGATTGGTATAATCGTTGCGCTAATTACAAGCTCAGGGGCATCTAAAGCCTATGGAAACTGGGCAACTAAGACTATTAAAAGTAAACGTGGAGCATTGCTTGCAACAAGCTGTCTGGGTGCACTTATATTTGTAGATGATTATTTTAACTGTCTTACAGTTGGAACTGTAATGAGACCTGTTACTGACAGATATAAAGTTACGAGAGCAAAGCTGGCATATATAATTGATGCGACAGCAGCACCTATATGTATAATCGCACCAATATCAAGCTGGGCGGCGGCAGTTGGTTCATCATTACCTAATGATAGTAAGATAGATGGTTTTTCATTATTTTTAAGGACAATTCCTTACAATATGTATGCAATATTTACCGTTATATTTGTGTTGTTCATTATAATTACAGGAATAGATTTCGCTAAAATGAAGAAGTACGAGGAAATGGACAAAGAAGAGAAAAATGGTAGTTCAGAAGAGATAGAAGTTGTCGGAAATGGTAAGGTTAAAGATTTAGTTCTTCCAATTGTATTTCTTATAGTTTCGTGTATTGTAGCTATGTTATATACAGGTGGTTTATTTAAGGGCGAAAGTGTTGTAGATGCATTTGCTAATTGCAGTTCAGCAAGAGCACTTGTGCTTGGTTCGTTCTTTACGATTATCTTCACATTTTTACTCTATGTGCCACGTAAAGTAATAAGCTTTAGTGATTTTTGCAGCAGTTTTACGAATGGTTTTAAAGCAATGACACCGGCAATATTAATTCTGTGCATGGCATGGACATTATCAGGAGTCTGTAGTGATGACTATCTTAATATTGGTGGTTTTGTAAGCAGTGTGGTAAATACTGAATCAGCAGTAGGTGGATTGTTACCTATGTTATTCTTCTTAATTTCCGTAGGACTTGCTTTTGCAACAGGTACATCATGGGGAACGTTTGGCATACTCATTCCGATTGCAATAGCAGTATTTGGAAATGGAAATATGCTTGTAATCTGCGTGGCTTCGATTCTGTCAGGAGCAGTATGTGGCGACCATATTTCACCTATTTCAGATACAACGATACTTTCATCAGCAGGGGCTGACTGTAAGCATATAGACCATGTTTCAACGCAGATGCCATATGCGCTGCTTGTAGCTGCGTGCAGTTTTATTGGATTTTTAGTATCAGGCTTACTTAAGAACGGTATCATCGGATTAATGGCAGGCCTGATATGTATGGTTGCAATGATGAGTTATATATATGTTAAATATGGTAAAAAGTCAGAGCAATAGAGTTAAAAGAAAAATAAAAAGTTGCAAATTTTACACAGATTTTACATTAGCTGAATATAGAATTAAAATATATAGTTTATAATCAGATGAAAAATAGGTAATTGCCTGAATGTACAAAGAAAGGAAATGGTGAAATGGCATTAATATATATTGTTGAAGACGATAAAAATATTAGTGAAATAGAAGCATTTGCATTGAAAAACAGTGGACATACGGTTATGGAATTCGATTGTGCAAAATCATTCTATAAGAAACTTGCAGAGAAAAATCCTGATGTAATTCTGTTAGATATAATGTTGCCTGATGAGGATGGTTTAGAAATCCTAAAGAAGATAAGAAGTGTTCCGGAGACTAAGAAGATACCTGTGATTATGGTTACAGCTAAGACTACCGAGATTGATAAAGTCAAAGGGCTTGATATGGGAGCTGATGATTACCTTACTAAGCCATTTGGTGTAATGGAACTTATTTCAAGAGTAAAAGCAATATTAAGACGTAGTAAGGGAATGGAAGATGATAAGTTCCTGTCGGTCGGAGACATATTTGTGGACGGTGAAAAACATATGGTGTATGTAGGTGATGAGCCATGTGAACTGACTTACAAAGAATATGAGCTTTTGAAATTATTAATCCAGAATCAGGGAATCGTGTTAAAGAGAGATATTATTATGGACAGAATATGGAGCCTTGATTATGAAGGTGAATCAAGAACTTTAGATGTTCATATTAAGACACTCAGACAGAAATTAAAAGATTCAGGAAGCAGAATCAAGACCATTAGAAATGTAGGTTATATGTTAGAATGAAAAAGAAGATTAATATACAGTTTTTGTTGATTGCAATTCTTGCGATAGGTTTTACGGTTGCCATTACTTCAATGGTATTCTACGAGTTATTCAAGAAAGAAGTAATGGATAGTTTAAAGACGTATGCACACGTTATAATTGATTCTGATTCATATAAGAATATGGAAAATGATAAGGAGTTAACATTAAGAGATGAGCTTAGAATAACACTCATAAGATCTGATGGAACAGTCGAATTCGACACGAATGCTGACATTGGAGGGATGGATAATCATAGCACAAGACCTGAGGTTGAACGGGCATTTAAGAAAGGTGCAGGAAAGGCTATAAGAGAGTCTAAGACGATGGATAAAAGCACCTTTTATTATGCTGTGCAAATAGATAATGGTTCGGTTTTAAGAGTTGCTAAAGAGGCAAGCAGCATTTACAATATATACAGGTCATCATTTCCGATAATTGCGGTTATAGCAGCAGTTCTATTAGTATTCTGCATTATTTTATCACATTTTCTGACAAAGAGTTTAATGCGGCCTATAGAGATGATGGCAGATAATATGGACAGATGTTCAGATATTTCGACTTATAAAGAATTAAAACCATTTCTTAACACAATTCAGAAGCAGCATGAGGACATTGTTAAGAATGCACATATGAGACAGGACTTTACTGCAAATGTATCACATGAATTGAAGACACCACTGACATCAATTTCAGGATATTCCGAATTAATTGAAAATGGAATGGCTGACAGTGATGATGTCGTAAGATTCGCAGGGGAGATTCATAAAAGTTCTAACAGACTGTTATCACTTATTAATGACATAATAAGATTATCAGAGTTAGATACGTCAGACAGAGATGTCCAGTATGAAAATGTGAATTTAAGAATAACGGCACAGGATTGCGTAGAGATGCTTAAACTCAATGCACAGAAGAGAAAGGTAAGCATAAAATGGGAGGGCGAAGATGCACTCGTATGCGCTAACAAACAGATGATGGAAGAATTAATCTATAACCTGTGTGATAATGCGATAAGATATAATAATGAAAATGGTACAGTTACAGTTTCAACATATATGGATGATAACAAGTCAGTTGTATCTGTTAAAGATACGGGAATTGGAATACCTAAAGAATATCAGGAGAGAATATTTGAAAGATTCTATCGTGTAGACAAGAGCCGTTCGAAATCAACAGGCGGTACAGGACTTGGACTGGCCATTGTTAAACATATAGTTGCACAACATAAAGGTGCTAAGATATATGTAGAGAGTGAAGCAGGAACTGGTACAGAGATTAAAGTGGTATTCGATAGAAAACAGATGTAAAGGTTTGTATTATGAAGAGGGAAAATGTATACACAATTTTGAAAATTGTATAAATAACAAAAACTGTCTGACAATTTATCTTAAAATTCTTATTTACAAATGAAAAACATTGTAGTATAGTAGCAAACATAAATTAACATCTAGAGTCACTCATCTAGGAATAAAAACTGAATAAGGAAGGAATTGCACATGAATCAAAATGAATTATTCAAGAGTGCAGAAGACAATGGATTATACAGTCCACAGTTTGAGCACGATAATTGCGGTATTGGTGCAGTGGTCAACATTAAAGGTAAAAAGACACATGCAACAGTTGAGAACGCATTAAAGATAGTTGAAAATTTAGAGCATAGAGCAGGCAAAGATGCCGAGGGAAAAACCGGAGACGGTGTAGGAATCCTATTACAGATTTCACACAAGTTCTTTAGCAAAGCGGTTAAGTCCCTCGGTATTTTTTTAGGCTCAGAACGAGAATATGGTATTGGTATGTTCTTCTTCCCACAGGACGAGCTTAAGAGAAATCAGGCTAAGAAGATGTTTGAAATTATCGTGGAAAAAGAAGGACTTGAGTTCTTAGGCTGGAGAGAAGTTCCTACAAAGCCGGATGTACTAGGTACAAAAGCAATAGAATGTATGCCATACATTATGCAGGGCTTTGTAAAGAAACCTGAGGATGTTAGAAAAGGACTTGATTTCGATAGAAAGTTATACGTTGCAAGACGTGTATTTGAACAGAGTAATGATAATACTTATGTAGTTTCATTATCAAGCAGAACTATTGTATATAAAGGTATGTTCTTAGTAGGCCAGTTAAGATTATTCTTTGAAGATTTACAGGATAAAGATTATGAATCAGCAATTGCAATGGTACATTCAAGATTTAGTACGAATACAAACCCAAGCTGGCAGAGAGCACATCCTAACAGATTAATGGTTCATAACGGTGAGATTAATACAATTCGTGGAAATGCTGATAATATGTTGGCACGTGAAGAAACAATGAATTCTGAATATCTTAAAGGCGAGATGCACAAGGTTATCCCTGTTGTTAATCCGGAGGGTTCAGATTCAGCACAGCTTGATAATACACTTGAATTCTTAGTGATGAGTGGTATGGAGCTTCCACTTGCAGTAATGATTACCATTCCTGAACCTTGGGATAATAACCATACATTAAGTCAGGCAAGAAGAGATTTCTATCAGTATTATGCAACTATGATGGAACCATGGGATGGACCGGCATCAATACTTTTCTCTGACGGTGATATTATGGGAGCTGTACTTGACAGAAACGGTCTCAGACCATCACGTTATTACATCACAGATGATGATACATTAGTGCTTTCATCAGAAGTCGGCGTATTAGATGTAGACCCAACTACGATTATTGCTAAGGAACGTTTACATCCAGGTAAAATGCTTCTCGTAGATACGGTTAAGGGAAGAATTATAGATGATGATGAAATCAAAGAAAAATATGCATCAAGGCAGCCATATGGTGAATGGCTTGATAATAACCTTATCAAACTTAAAGATTTAAAGATACCTAATAAGAAAGTAGAAGAGTATTCTACAGATGAAAGAAAGAGATTACAGAAAGCTTTCGGTTACACATATGAAGAGCTTATGACATCAATTCTCCCAATGGCAAAGACTGGTTCAGAGCCAATTTCGGCAATGGGTTGTGATAAACCACTTGCAGTATTATCTGACAGGGTACAGCCATTATTTAACTATTTTAAACAGCTATTCGCACAGGTAACCAATCCGCCAATAGATGCGATTCGTGAAGAGGTAGTTACATCAACTACAGTATATATCGGTGAGCATGGTAATATCCTTGAAGAGCAGCCTGAGAACTGTCAGGTACTTAAAGTTAAGAATCCAATTCTTACAAGTACAGACTTATTAAAGATTAAGAATATGAATGTGTCAGGCTTCAAAGTAGAAGTAATTCCAATCATTTACTATAAGAATACTTCACTTGAAAAAGCAATCGACCATTTATTCGTAGAAGCAGACAGAGCGCATAAAGACGGAGCTAATATCCTCATTCTTTCAGACAGAGGAGTTGATGAGAACCATGTTGCAATACCTTCATTGCTTGCAGTATCAGCACTTCATCAGCATCTTGTCGTAACTAAGAAGAGAACAAGCCTTGCAATTATATTAGAGAGTGGTGAACCAAGAGAAGTACATCATTTTGCTACATTATTAGGTTATGGTGCTTCAGCAATTAACCCATATTTAGCACAGGATTCAATAAAATATCTTATTGATAATGATATGCTTGATAAAGATTACTATGCCGCAGTAAATGATTACAATTCAGCAGTTCTCCATGGTATCGTTAAGATTGCTTCTAAAATGGGTATATCTACAATTCAGTCATATCAGGGTTCACAGATATTCGAGGTAGTAGGTATAAGCGAAGATGTAATTAATAAATACTTCACTAACACAGTAAGCCGTATAGGTGGCATAACACTTAAAGATATAGAAGAACAGGTAGACAGCCGTCATTCTAAAGCATTTGATCCATTAGGACTTGCTAATGACCTTACATTAGAGAGCAGCGGAAGTCATAAGTTCAGAAGTAATAAAGAGGAGCATTTATATAATCCTCAGACAATTCATCTGTTACAGCAGTCCACATGGACAGGCAATTATGATTTGTTTAAACAGTACACACATATGATAGATGAAGAACTTAATCCTGTTCACATAAGAGGACTTATCGATTTCAATTATCCTGAAAAAGGTATTCCGATTGATGAGGTCGAAAGTGTAGACAGCATTGTGAAGAGATTTAAGACAGGTGCCATGTCTTATGGTTCTATATCAGAAGAAGCACATGAGACAATGGCAATTGCGATGAATATGATTCATGGTAAATCTAACAGTGGTGAAGGCGGAGAAAGTCTCGAGAGACTTGATACGGTAAATGATAAGATAAATAAATGTTCAGCAATTAAGCAGGTTGCATCAGGAAGATTTGGTGTTACATCTAAATATCTTGTAAGTGCTAAAGAGATTCAGATTAAGATGGCACAGGGAGCTAAGCCAGGCGAAGGTGGACATTTACCAGGTAAGAAAGTATATCCTTGGATTGCCAAAACCAGACATTCAACACCGGGTGTGAGCCTTATTTCACCACCACCTCATCACGACATTTATTCAATCGAAGATTTGGCACAGCTTATCTACGATTGCAAAAATGCTAATAAAGATGCGAGAATTTCCGTAAAACTTGTATCAGAAGCAGGTGTTGGTACTGTAGCAGCAGGTGTTGCAAAAGCAGGCGCACAGGTAATACTTATCTCAGGTTATGACGGAGGTACAGGTGCAGCACCACGTAACTCAATCTATAATGCAGGACTTCCTTGGGAACTTGGACTTGCAGAAGCGCACCAGACATTAATTGCAAACGGACTTCGTAATAAAGTTATAGTTGAAACGGATGGTAAACTTATGAGTGGTCGTGATGTAGCTATAGCTGCAATGCTTGGTGCAGAAGAATTCGGATTTGCAACAGCACCTCTTGTAACAATGGGCTGTGTAATGATGAGGGTTTGTAACTTAGATACATGTCCTGTAGGTGTGGCTACACAGAACCCTGAGCTTAGAAAACGTTTCAAAGGTAAACCTGAATATGTAGTTAACTTTATGAAATTCATTGCTCAGGAATTAAGAGAATATATGGCTAAACTCGGTGTCAGAACAGTTGATGAGTTAGTTGGACGTTCAGATTTATTAAAAGCTAAAACTGAAGCCAAATCAATTAATGCAGGCAAAGTTGATTTAACAAGAATACTTGCTAATGAATTTACGCATGAACCTGTTAAATATAATGAAAAAAATGTATTTAATTTCGAGCTTGAAAAGACACTTGATGAGAAAGTCTTATGTAAGAAATTATTACCTGCTCTTGATAAGAAACAGAAACGCAGCATAGAGGTAGATGTTACTAATACAGACCGTTCATTTGGTACAATCTTTGGTTCTGAGATAACTAAGAAATATGGTGACAATGTATTAGATGATGATACATTTATCGTAAAATGTAAGGGTGCAGGCGGACAGAGCTTTGGTGCATTTATTCCGAAGGGACTTACACTTGAACTTACAGGCGACAGCAATGACTATTTTGGTAAAGGATTATCAGGTGGTAAACTTATCGTATATCCACCAAAGGGAATTAAGTACAAACAGGATGAAAATATCATAATTGGTAACGTTGCATTATATGGTGCTACAAGTGGTAAAGCATATATAAATGGTGTAGCAGGCGAAAGATTCTGTGTTCGTAACTCTGGTGCAATAGCAGTTGTAGAGGGAGTCGGAGAACATGGTTGTGAATATATGACAGGTGGTAGAGTTGTTATCCTTGGCAAAACAGGTAAAAACTTTGCAGCAGGTATGAGTGGCGGTATCGCATATGTTCTTGATGAGGACAGAGACCTTTATACAAAACTTAATAAAGAATTAGTATCAGCAAGCGAAGTAACATCTAAATATGATGTTATGGACTTAAAGCAAATGATTTCCGACCATGTTAAATATACTAATTCAGAAAAAGGTAAGATGATTCTTGATAACTTTGGAGAATATTTACCTAAGTTTAAGAAGATAATTCCTCATGATTACAATAAGATGCTTATGGCTATTGTCCAGATGGAAGAAAAAGGTCTTAGCAGCGAGCAGGCACAGATTGAAGCATTTTATGCTATGACAAAGAACTAGAAAGGAGTCACGACATGGGAAAACCAACAGGATTTATGGATTATGAACGTGAAGACAGTGTAGCTGTCTCACCAAAAGAAAGAATAAAGAATTTTAACGAATTTCATACACCACTTTCTAAGGAAAAACAGAGATTACAGGGTGCAAGATGTATGGACTGTGGCGTGCCTTTCTGTCAGGCAGGAATGATGATTGGAGGTATGGCATCAGGCTGTCCTCTTAATAATTTAGTACCTGAATGGAATGATTTGTTATTCAACGGTAATTGGAAACAGGCATATCACAGACTTCATAAGACTAATAATTTTCCAGAGTTTACAGGACGTGTATGTCCTGCACTCTGTGAGAAAGCCTGCACCTGTAACTTAGGTGGCGAACCGGTATGTACAAGACAGAATGAACTTGCAATAATAGAAAATGCATATGAAGAAGGCTTTGCTAAAGCTAATGTTCCTAAAGTAAGAACAGGCAAGAAAGTTGCAATTATCGGTTCAGGACCATCAGGACTTGCAGCAGCAGACCAGCTTAACCAGAGAGGTCATAGCGTAACAGTATATGAACGTTCAGACAGACCGGGTGGACTTTTAATGTATGGTATTCCTAACATGAAATTAGAGAAGAAATACATTGAGCGTAAGATAAATATTATGAAAGAAGAAGGAGTAGAATTTATCACAGGAGTAAATGTCGGTAAAGATATCAAAGCTGATAAATTACTCAAAGAATACGACAGAGTAATTCTTGCCTGTGGTGCCTCTAATCCAAGAGATATTAAAGCACCGGGACGTGAAGCTAATGGAATATATTTTGCAGTTGATTTCCTTAAAGCTACAACAAAGAGTCTGCTTGACAGTGAATTCAAGGATAATGCATTTATTTCCACAAAGGGTAAAAATGTAATGGTTATCGGTGGTGGTGATACAGGTAATGACTGTGTCGGAACATCAATAAGATTAGGTGCAAAAAGTGTATTACAGTTAGAAATGATGCCAAAAGCACCTGATGAAAGAGCAGCTAATAATCCTTGGCCTGAATGGCCAAGAGTCTGCAAGACAGATTATGGTCAGGAAGAAGCAATCGCAGTATTTGGTCACGATCCAAGAGTATATTGCACAACTGTCAAGGAATTTATCGCAGATAAGAAAGGTAATCTGTGTAAGGCCAAACTTGTGAAATTAGAGAGCAAGAAAGATGCTAAGACAGGAAGATTCCAGATGATGGAAATACCTGGAAGTGAATACGAAGTCGATGTGGATATCGTTCTTATTGCAGCAGGATTCTTAGGAAGTGAAAGCTACGTTACAAAAGCATTTGGTGTTGACGTTAATGAAAGAACTAATGTTAAGACAGGTAATCCTGATTCATATGCTACTTCAGTTAAGAATGTATTTACAGCAGGTGATATGCATAGAGGCCAGTCATTAGTCGTATGGGCAATTCACGAGGGACGTGAAGCAGCTAAGGCAGTTGACTATAGTCTGATGGGTTACACTAATCTGTAGGGCAGGTTTGATACTTAGGATTTAACAAAGTAGTAGAGAATAATATATCGAAGAAAAATAAAAGTGAGGCTTTTAGGAAAGGTCTCACTTTTGTTATGAGGTTATACTACAAGAAAAATGTGACATTATCTACAAAATAAATGCTTGCAGACATTAACATCATATTCTATAATATAAAGATAGCAGTCAGGTGGACTGTTTAATATAACAAAGATAAAGAAATGGAGATTAAGATATGAATATTGTATGTTTAGATTTAGAGGGCGTATTAGTACCTGAGATATGGATTGCATTCAGTGAGGCAACAGGAATACCAGAATTAAAGAGAACTACAAGAGATGAGCCTGATTATGATAAATTAATGAATTTCAGACTTGATATTTTAAGACAGCATGGCTTAGGCTTAAAAGAGATTCAGGAGACAATTGAGAAAATTGATCCAATACCTGGAGCAAAAGAATTCTTAGATGAATTAAGAAGCTTAACACAGGTAATAATTATTAGTGATACATTTTCACAGTTTGCAGGACCATTAATGAAGAAACTCGGTTATCCTACAATCTTCTGTAACGAATTAGTAGTTGCAGATAACGGAGAAATCACAGGCTTTAAGATGCGTTGTGAACAGTCTAAACTTACAACAGTTAAGGCACTGCAGTCTATCGGATATGATACTATAGCAAGCGGTGACAGTCATAATGACTTAGGTATGATTTTAGCAAGTAAGGCTGGTTTCTTATTCAAGAGTACAGATGCAATTAAGGCTGAATATCCACAGTTACCTGCATATGAGACATATGATAAACTTATGGCCGCAATTAAGAAGGCATTATAAGAATAAAATGCTGACAACGATGGTTATGTTGATAGCTGCGAGGTGAGACTTAGTGACTTACGACCATAATGATGATATTGAGATAATCTATTGGGGCGATGATGAGACAGATGATATTGTTAATTCGAACAGGTTTAACGATAAGAAACGTAAGAAGCCTGAGAAGATAGATGTTAAAAAAGAAATTTTCAGTTTCATAAGACTTGTGTTGTTAGCGGTTGTCATAGCATTAGTAATTAATAATTTTATTATAATTAATGCAACCGTACCTACAGGTTCTATGGAACAGACTATTCATAAGAAGAGCAGAATGATAGGGTTCAGATTGGCATATGTATTCTCAGAGCCAAAACGTGGAGATATTATAATATTCAAATATCCAGAAAATGAAAAAGAGAATTATGTTAAAAGAGTAATCGGACTTCCAGGAGAATATGTTGAGGTGAGAGATGGAATTGTCTACATCAATGATGAGCCTATAGAAGAGAACTATGTTTATTTCGAAGGTGGAAGTGCAGATTCATCAGGTGATTTTGCAAAAACTCTTGTGCCGGAGGGCAGTTATTTTGTAATGGGAGACAACAGGAATAATTCTAAGGACTCACGTTTCTGGCATACAACAAATTTTGTTAAGGAAGATAAGATACTTGGCAAAGCAGTATTTAGCTATTATCCATCGGTATATATGTTGAATTAATATTGGATTTGATTAATAAATCATACAAGATAAGAAGTTGATTACTATAGACTATAGTAATCAACTTCTTCCACAATTATAAAGCCACAGCCTTTATATAAGCTGCAGGCTTTTTTGTTTGCATTTGAAACGTGGAGTGAGACAACGTTATAATTATCTTTGGCAAGATAATTAAGAATTAATTTTAAACCATATTTACCATAACCATTACCACGTTTTGAGGATTCTATTTCATAATCAAATATACACAATGACTTATCGTTATATTTATAAATCATACAGCCACCGATATAATCATCGCCAATCCAGAAAGTAAATTCCGAGGTATGTTCATCATAATCTCTGGTAAGTAACTCAAGTGGACAATCAGACAGATTATTAAAGGCATTAGAATTGTTATTACTCTCAGAATTAGACGAATTAAAATAATAACACATTTTATATTCAATATGTGCTATTGAATAATTACGTTTAGCAAGATAATGTATGGCAGCATCTGATGGAGAATTTGACATACTATCTGGCATAGTATCAGAAGTAATATTAGTCAAAGTATCTGATAAATTGATAAATTTATTGATTGGAAAATATATGCACTCAGGGTTAATACCTGCATTTTTAATATCATTAGTTACTTCGTTTAAGATAGATGAGAATATCCCTTGATTTCGGTAGTCTGGCAGAACACAGGCATAGAGATTAATGTCATTCTCGGATGAAAAGAACACTGTCAGGTATCCTGCGAAATGATTGTCACAAGAACATAAATAAGCAAGTGGAAGCTTAGAAACAGAAGTAACTGAATCATCTCCTAAATATACATCATAAGTCGTATTATCGGATATTTCAGCTATATGTTTAATGTTGTTAATAATATCAATATCTTCAGGTGATAAAAAATCAGATTTAATAACTTTATATTTTTTCATACTATCCTCGATTTCTGTATAATTGTGAAAATAAGAGAAGAGAAATTCGCATAAGTAATTTCTCTTCTGATAAATATCTATCCGTATTTAATATGCTTTATAAGAAACATCTAAATCAACATTGCCTGGAATACCAGGAACGGAACCAGTTTCAGAATATTGCCAGATTTTTACCATACTTGCCGGAAATTTAATTTTACTACCATTGCCGGGATGTTCAAATCCTTCATCAAAATTGCTATATCTGGCAAACCATAGCTCTACACCAGCTTTATTTAAACGATTATAATCAAGATAATTTTCCATCCAATTTTTATTAGCATATAATAAAAAGTCATATCCGTTAGCTTCTATAATTCTCTTGAATGCAAGAACCATGTTAGTACGTTCTGTTGTAGAAAGATTTTTTTGGCACTCGTCTTCAATATCGTATACTACTGGATAAGAGATATTCATGCCTCTTAGCTTAGAAATTATGCTTTTTGCCTCTTTTTCAGCTTCTTTTACATTTGTAGCAAGTGAATAGCTGTAAGCACCTATTTTAAGTCCTGCCAGATTAGCTTTTTCAATGTTTGTACTGAAATGCCTATCAGCCGATGTTCCATTTTGTACACGAATCATTGCAAAATAATAACCGGCAGCAGCTACTTGATTCCAATCAATAGAGTTACCCTGATGATGAGAAACATCAATACCTTTATATGTAACCGAAACATATGGTTTTCTTGTAGAACCTGGTGCAGGATCACCTTTAGCAACAATCATAACCTGGATGGCTTCAACACGATATTTTAATCCGGTAGTACCGGCTATGCTACCATTGCTTGCCCAGCCTAGCCAACCTAGTGTCTGCGAATGTACACGATAATATATATCGTATTTAGATGCTTCGCTGCCTGTTAATTTGATTTTGATGGCTTCAATACGTTTAGCCTGACCGGTAGTGCCGGCATATTTACCATTCGATTTCCAACCCTGCCATCCTATGCTTTGTACATGAGTACTGTATCTTATTCCGAGTTTTGAAGTTGGCACACCGGATATAGACATCTGAAGAGCTTCAACACGTTTAGCCTGACCGGTAGTACCTGAAATAACACCATTAGATACAGCATTCTGCCAGCCATAAGTCTGAATATGAGTACTATAATTAAGGATTATTGGATCAAGAGATGGAACCGGTGTATAAGATGCAGGAGCAGCTGCACCCTTTTTGATAATAATTACCTGATATGCTTCAAGCATATAGCATTCTTTATCACTTCCTGATATGGCACCATCACATACCCATGGTCCCCAGCCACCAGAAGCGTTATAAGTTCTGTAATATACGCTGTAATTAGCTGACTGATAACCGGTCAGCCTTATCCGTAATCCAAAAGTTTTACGCGCTTTTCCGGTAGTACCTGCGATTGCATCGTCTGATACATAATCCTGCCAGCCATCTTTTTCAACATAAAGAGAATATTGAATACCAAATGATTTGGTAGATAATTTCATTCTGGCAGCTTCTAGTTTTAGATTCTTTGATGTAGTACCTGAGACACCTTCATCATATGCATAGTCCTGCCAGCCTATATCAGATACATGAGCACTATAGTATACAGTTGGAGCCTGCGCTACAGTTGAGGGTAAATTAGATGGTGCGGGACTTCCTTTTGGAACGAGCATAATCTGTATTGCTTCAATCTTATTATTGATACAGCTTGTACCTGCTTCATTACCGGCAGGAACCCAGCCCATCCATCCGACGTTTGATTTATGTATCTGATAATATAAGTCATACTTTTCGTTTACTTCCCCTTTTAGAGAAATCTGTATGGCCATAATACACTTATGTTTTCCGGTTGTACCAGTAGTTGCACCGTTAGAAACATATGATTGCCAGCCTGAACCATCAACATAACTTCTGTACTGGATATCACCGGAAATACCTTGCAGGCTAATATTAAGAGCCTCTAATTGCAGGTTTTTACCTGTTGTTCCTGCAAGTGTTCCGTCAGAGACTGAATCCTGCCATCCGATATTCTGGCTATGTGCCTTATACACAACGTGGACATTAGAATCTGTATCTCCATAAATTTTTTCGATTCTATAAGGATTAATTGAAAAAAGCGAAAAGACCAATGTTAGGATAAGAAAAACGGAAAAATGCTTTTCTTTAAATGAATTTTTCATACTAAACTCCATTCTACAATAATTGTATTAATATTACGCTATATATAATACTATAAAATAATATAAAATTAAACATTTTATATGTAAAAAAAATGCAAAACTACATTGTAAAATATTGGTAAATCTAATATTATTATATATAGAGATTGAAAAATTAAATGAACAAACGTTTTAGATATAATTTGGATATAATATTGATATAAATATGAATATAAATATATCAATATTATAAAAATATGAAATAAATTTTGGAAACGGAGAAGAAAATGGATAATAAAGTGATGAAAAGAGAAGAAATCAGTAATGAGTTTAAATGGAGAATGGAAGATGTATATAGTGACGAAAACTTATGGAGAGAGGACATAGAAAAGGTAGAAAAGTTATTACCGGGGCTTACTAAGATGCAGGGGAAAATTTGTGAGAATAAGGATAATTTCAAGCATACAATTGAGTTAATAAATGAGATAGAATTTTTAGTGGAAAAGATATATTTCTATGCTAACCAGAAATATCATGAGAATCTTGGAAATGGTAAATATCAATCATTTTCGGATGAATCAGTTGCTTTACTGACTAAATTCTATGCAGCATCATCATTTGTAGAACCCGAGTTATTAGCACAGTCAGAGGATTTGATAAATGCATATCTGACAGAGAATAAAATGGATAGTTATAAACACTATTTTGAAGACTTATTCAGACAGAAAAGTCATATTTTAAGTAGAGATGCAGAAGAAATATTAGCACTGACTCAGAGTTTTTCGTCAGGAGCAAATGACATATTCAGCGTATTTAATAATGTAGATATCAAATTTCCGGTTATCAGGGATGAAAATGGTACAGATGTACAATTAACCCATGCCAAACTTAATCTTTTTATGGAGAGCAGTGACAGAAATGTAAGAGAAGCAGCATTTAAGGGTTTATATAAATCTTATGATGATTACAGAAATACCCTTGCAGCAATCTATATAAACAGTCTTAAGAAGGATAAATTCTATGCAACAGTAAGAAAATATCCATCAAGCAGGGCAATGTTTCTTGGAGATGGCAATATTCCGGAAAGCGTTTATGATAATCTGGTAGAAACAGTTAGTGATAATCTTGGACTTCTTCACAGATATATAAGTCTTAGAAAGAAGATTATGAATGTAGATGAATTGCATTTGTATGATGTATATACGCCGCTTGTTGATGCATATAATAAAAATATTTCCTATCAGAATGCAAAAGAAATGGTATTAGAAGGACTTAAGCCTATGGGAGAGGAATATATTAGTCTGCTTAAAGAAGGTTTTAATAATGGCTGGATTGATGTATATGAAAATGAGGGCAAGAGAAGTGGAGCATATTCGTGGAGCGTCTATGGAACTCACCCATATGTACTTCTTAATTTTCAGCCGAATTTAAACAATGTATTTACAATAGCACATGAGATGGGGCATGCATTGCATTCATATTATTCAAATACTAACCAGATCTATTCAAATGCGTCTTACAAAATATTTGTAGCAGAAGTAGCATCTACATGCAACGAATCACTGCTTATTAACCACTTAATTAATAAGGCGGAAGATAAGAAAGAGAAAGCCTATCTGATTAATCATTTCCTGGAGCAGTTTAGAACTACATTGTTCAGACAGACTATGTTTGCTGAATTTGAAAATATTGTCCATGGAATGGTCGACAGAGGTGAAGCTATTAATTGTGATATAATGTGTGAAAAATATTATGAACTTAATAAAAAGTACTTTGGAGATGATATAATATTAGACAGGGAGATAGAAATGGAATGGGCAAGAATACCACATTTCTATTCATCATTTTATGTATATCAGTATGCCACAGGTTTTTCGGCAGCAGTTGCCTTATCAAAGAAGATATTAGATGAGGGTGAGAAAGCGGTCGAGGATTATAAGAAATTTTTAAAAGCAGGTTGTAGTGACTATCCTATAGAAGTTCTTAAATATTCAGGAATTGATATGAGTAAGAAGGAGCCTGTTGTGTTAGCAATGAAGATGTTTGAACAGTTATTAGATGAATTTGAAAAGTTGATGAAATAGAAGTGACCAGCGGTAATGGTTATCGGGAGGTACTGATTTGAAGATTATTGATGCACTGTACAGAAGAAAATCTGTCAGAAATTTTATGGATAAAGAGATTGAGAAGGATTTATTAGAAAGAATAGAAGGCAGATTAAGAGATACGGAATTGTTCGACAAAAATGAGAAAATAAGTTTTGTAATCTCTGATTATTGTAAGAAATCATTCTATGCACCATATTATATTGGAGTTTATGCGTCAGATACAAAGCAGGGAATGATTAATGCCGGCTTTGTATTACAACAACTATCGGTATATTTAAGTGCGATAGGAATAGCGAGTTGTTATCAGGCAAAATCTGTATTTTTTAAACCGGTTAATTCAGAAGGGAAGGTTTTGGTAATCTCATTAGCAATGGGATATCCAAACACTTCTATGTATCGTGAGGTTGAAGAAATCAACAGATTTAAGGTGGATAAAATCTGTATAAAAAAGGAAGAGCCTAATGATGAAATAAAAAGATTAATAGAAATCGCTAGGATTGCTCCGTCAAGTTATAATGCGCAGCCCTGGAGGCTTGTTGTATACAATAATCGCATTCATATTTTTGTTAAGAAACATATGATTGGAAATATTGAGAGATACAAATATATAAATATAGGAATAATGCTTGGAAATATCGTTCTGGGTTCGGAAGAACTGTGGATAGATATAAAATTTAAGGAGTTAAATGATTTAAACAGACGTGAATATGGCAATAATGAATATATAATTTCGCTAATTAATAAGAATACAGATGGGCGTATTGTATAGAGAAAATATATCTTTAATAAAGTGAAAATAATCTTTTCACTTTATTAATTGTATTTACATTTTATTATAGATAATTTTATAAAAAATTATAGAAAAATAAAAAAACGGTTGACAAATATATTTAGGTATAGTAAAATACCAAATGTGCTTAACAGCACATACACATTGCGCGAGTGGCTCAGTTGGTGGAGCACGACCTTGCCAAGGTCGGGGTCGCGGGTTCGAGTCCCGTCTCGCGCTTTTCTTATTTATTCAAACCATTTAATATATAAAGAAACCTGAAGAAATTCAGGTTTCTTTTTGCGTGTAAAATAATTAAGAAAATTATTATTGAAAAAAATAGTCAGAATTATGATAAGAAGAAGCGGTTAAAATAGGTAGCATAGGCATATTTGCTATGCTATAATTAGGTTGTGCAACAAGACGCTCAAGAATGGAGATAATATGATAAAGATAGATTTAATTACAGGTTTTCTTGGTTCAGGAAAGACAACATTTTTATTAAAATATGCAAGATATCTTATGCAAAAGGGACTGAAAATCGGAATTCTTGAATATGACTATGGTGCTGTTAATATAGATATGATGTTATTGTCAGAACTTCGTGGTACGCAGTGTGAGGTTGAAATGTTAGCGGCAGCGTGTGATTCGGATTGCCTGCAAAGAAGATTTAAGACGAAACTTATAGCAATGGCAATGAGTGGTTACGACAGGATAATCGTAGAGCCATCAGGGATATTTGATATGGATATGTTTTTCGATTCGCTTCGTGAAGAACCTCTGGAGAATTGGTATGAGATAGGAAGTGTCATCACTATTGTAAATGCTAACCTTGTAGAGAAAATGACTAAGGAAGCTGATTATATATTAGCTTCACAGGCTTCGTGTGCAGGGTGTGTGGTTCTTAGCAGAACTCAGTTATCTACACCTGAAAATATCGAGAATACCAAGAAGCATATTGCAAATGCAGCAGAGAAAATTCATTGTAAAAAGCTTCCAGCAACATATATGGAGAAATCGTGGGAAGATTTTACGGATAAAGACTACGAATATCTGATGAATTCAGGATATCACATCGGTGATTATATGAAAGTTATTACAGAGGGCAAGGGCGAATTCTCGTCAGTAAATTTCCTTGATATCAAAGATGAAGTATCTGTATTAAAAGAAAAAATAAAGACACTTTTTGAGTCGGAGGAATATGGCAAGGTATTACGTGTAAAAGGTTTTGCAAGTGAAAATGGCAAAAATTACGAGATAAGTGCAACTGAAAATGAATTAGTTGTGAAACCAATGAATGTTGGCAGAGGCGTGGTAATTGTAATTGGCTCAGGACTAGACAGTAAGAAGATAAAAGAATTGTTAGATAGTTAAAAATCGGGTTGATGGATTTAACGAAAAATTTATTTGATAAAAATGTGTATTGACAGTTATAAAGTATAATGTTATGATTTCACGTAGTAATCAATACTATATAAAACAAATAATGAATACTACGAAATGTCGATAGTAAAAACTATACAAAGCAAAATATTGCTCACTATATTATGAAATCAGGATGGAAAATGAAATGAATAACAGTAAAACAGCACTATTAGTAGATTCAGGTTGCGATGTGGGAAAAGAGTTCGCAACAGAATATGACATAAGAATATTAGGACTTAAAGTTGTATATGGAATGGAAGTATTTTCCGATGGAATTGATATTGATCCGATGACGGTATATGAAAGATTTCCAGGAGAGATTCCAACGACATCAACTCCAAATGTTATGGAAATCAGAGATTTATTAGATAAAATTAAAGAAGACGGATATGAGAATGTAATCGCAGTATGTATATCAAGTAAATTAAGTGGAACATATAATACCGTTAAATCTGTTCTTGAAGAATATGACGGACTTAACGGCTATGCATTAGATACAAAGAATATTTCAGCAGGTGCAGGACTCTTAGCAATGTGGGCAGCAGTACAGCTTAAAAATGGAATGTCATACGAAGAATTAGTAGAAAAATTACCTGCAAAAGTTCCGGACTCACACGTATTTTTCTATATGGATACACTTGATTATCTTAAAGCTGGAGGAAGAATCGGGAATGTTACAGGTTTCATTGGAAAAGCACTTGATTTAAAACCGGTAATAACATGTAACCCTGAGGGAATATATAATACAGTAACAATGTTAAGAGGCAGAAAGAATAGTGTTAAGAGACTTGTAAATATTGTGGAGAAACAAGTAGGTGATGATGCTGATAAGTGGATAAGTATTATGAATGGCAAGGCAGCAGATAAAGTGCCAGAAGTAGAGGCTCACCTTTCAGAAAAATTCTCTAAGATGGAGATTGTAGAGAAAAAACAGATAGTTGCTTCACTTGCAGTTCATACAGGTCCCGGACTTGTTGGAATAGGAGTGTTGAAACTTTAGGGAGATAGTGTGAAAAATAATGCTGATGCAATTATTATTTGTAAAAACATTGATAAATTTACTAAATAGGATATAATAAAAGTAGGAGAAATCCTACTTTTCCTATTTAAAGAAATGGAGGTGATTTGAATGGTTGCGAATACATTTATTGATAATGCAAAGGTTATGTCAAAGGGGCAGGTAACAATACCTAAAGATGTACGTGATATTCTTGGAATTTCAAGTGGAGACAGAGTGACATTCGTTGTTGAAAATGGAAATGTGCGTATAATTAATTCAGCAGTATATGCAATGCAAATGCTTCAAAAACAGATGGAGGGTGAAGCTGAGCGAAATGGACTTACTTCTGATGATTTGGTTATGGATATGGTAAAAGAGGTTAGAGCAGAAAGTGAGGATTAATATCCTTTTTTGTCTATAGCAATGTTTACACTTGAAGTAGTTGCGACACCTAGTGAAAAGCATAGCTTTGAGGATAAAATTCGAGATGTGAATGACAGAACTATTCTCAGAGCTGCTATTTATGCAAAGGCAGATGTTATATTAACAGGAGATAAAGATTTTTTGGAAGCTGGATTAATGAAACCAAGAATTATGACGGCAACTGAATTTATTAAAAAAATGCAAGGTATCACGTAAATAATAGTGATAATATATTTAATTAATACGAAAAGATAAAATTAAAGGCTGAGTATCAGACACAATAATAGTGCGAGATATTCAGCCTGTTTTGTTGCAATGGTAGTGAAGCCATAGCACAAAGCTATGGGAATAGATATTTCTGACATTTTAACTAATTTTCGCTGTTGGTGTAATGAATACAGATACCACTACTATAAGAACGTGGGTCGAAACGAGATGAAATGGAACCCCACCAAAATGAGTTTTCTTCGTTTCCTAAACCACAGAATTTCATAAGCCATTCAACACAATATCGTTTTTCGTTCTTCATTATTTCTGTAGGTGTCTGATTTTTCAGGTGCAAAATGGCATTTGAGTCTATATTTTGTGGGAATAATTCGATAAATTCAAGATTTCCCTGCGGATTAAAACACAAATCAACAGGAATTTTGGTGTCATAAACTTTTTCACTGATATCATACCATATATATCCATTTTTCATATCTCTGACTCGTAGAATTTTATCTTTTGGAAAATCAGAAATAAAATCAGTAGAATGTAATAATGGTGATAACGTTATATTCAATTCAGGAAAAGTAATTTTACCTGTATTAAGCTCAATCAAATAAACTTCCTCCTTTAAGATTTATTCGTGTTCATATTTGCTTTCATTCTACCACAATTCTATATTTTATTACAAGCTGGGAAAACGTTTTCTAAATAAATTTTTACAAACAAAAAAATATATGATATTATGTTGTAAGATTAAAATTGCGATAACGCTTAGAATAGAGGAATAGTGTGAAAAATACAGATTGATATCTGATTTTTCACACGGCTATTTGTGCCACAGGCGCCACAAATAGCATATATCGCAGAGCCAAATCTGACATTTGGCTCGCGATTCCTCCGGCACTTTGTGCCTGCGGAATGGAGATTAGTATGAAATATATTCGTAAAATAAAGACAGATGATGGTAAAGCACACGAAGTATACATAACTCATAAAGTTAATAAGCCGGTTAGTGGAACTGTTGTTGTACCAGGTTCTAAGAGTATGACAAACAGAGCATTATTATTAGCAGCACTTTCTAAGGAAAAGTCAACTTTAAGAGGTGTGTTATTTAGTGATGATTCAAGACATTTTCTTATGTGTCTGGAACAATTAGGTTTTGCACTTGCGATAGATGAAGAAAATAAGATTGTAAAAGTACAGGGCTGCGGTGGAAAGATTCCAAATAAAGAAGCTGTAATCGATGTTGGAAGTGCGGGAACAGCCGCAAGATTTATTACAGCAATGCTTGCTCTATCTGACGGAAAATATGTTATCAACTGTTCAGAACAGATGAAGAAGCGGCCTATGTCAGAGCTTTTCAGAATATTGACGGAAATGGGTGCAAGCTTCAGGTATCTAGGAGAAGAGGGATATCTTCCGGTAGAAGTGTCAGGCAATGGAGGAAAATGTCACAACATTGATATGGACATAAGCAAGAGTACGCAGTTTCTAAGTGCGATGCTTATGGTAATTCCAGTTACCAGTAAGGGAATCGATATACATATAGTAAGTGAGAAAAAAGATGGTTCATATATAAGGATAACCAGAAATATGCTAAAAGAATTTGGCGTAAAGACTGAATTTGATGGAGAAACATATCATATAGACGGAAATCAGAATATACATATTGGTGATTATTATATTGAGCCTGATGTTTCGGCTGCGTGTTATTTTTATGCAATTGCAATGATTACAGGCGGAAGTGTGACAGTAGAAAATGTACACAGTAACTCGACACAGGGAGATATGAAGTTCATAAAACTTCTTGAGAAAATGGATGGAAAGGTAACAGATACCAGTACGGGAATCAATGTTACCGGAAATGCCGATGGTACATTTAGTGGAATAGATGTTAATATGAATGATTTCTCGGATCAGGCGCTTACATTGGCGGCGATGGCACCATTTGCAAATAGCGAGACAATAATCAGAAATGTCGGACACATAAGAGGTCAGGAATGTAATCGTATGAGTGCAATTGTTAATGAACTTACGAAATGTGGAATCAGATGTGAAGAAAATGGCGATGATATTCATATTTATCCGGGAAATGTTAAACCTGCGTTAATTGAAACATATGATGACCACAGGGTTGCTATGGCATTTACAATGATGGGATTACATGCGGACGGAATAATTATTGATAATCCTATGTGCTGCCGTAAAACATTTGAGAACTACTATGATGTATTAGAGAAATTTATGAATGAAGTTTAGAAGAAGGGTAGAAAATGAAGATTAAAGTTGAGAAAAAAGCTAATCAAGGCTCCAAAGAGAAAATTAATATTAAAATCGGAAAATATGATAGTATCAGCGATATATTTAAAAGTATACCGGATAACTTCTGGAATATCGGTGGCTTCATATTTATGATGCTTATGCTTTTAATATTATGTGCTGAGGAAGTGTACAGATTATTTTCAATGTCACAGAAATATGGAATATTCAATATATCATTCTTTTTCATAGGGGCTATTGCGGAAATATTTGCGACATTGTATATTTTCTCACAGTTTTATAAAGAAGAGAAATTCAGTTTAAAGAAGATTCTTAAAAACAATGTATGGGATATTCTTCTGTTTGCAATGCTTATCTGGAGTGCAGTTTCAACATATACAGCAGATAACCTCTACGTGGCTACCAAAGGTACCTGGTATAGAAAAGATGGCTTCTATACATATCTTATATATGCGGCAATGTATGTCTGTGGTAAGGCAGTGACATCTGACAGATTCAGAAGATATATTTTAAGAACATTTAGTACGGTCTGTACATTATTATCGTTATGGGTGTTGTTTCAATATAATGGACATATATATAATATGTTTGGAAAATATGCACACAATATGGATATATGGACGAAATATGCAAGTATATTCTATAATACGAATCATTATGCTTATTTTATGACGTTAGCCATAATGGCAATGGTGGGACTTATAATTATAGAAGAAAAGGTAATTTATAAAGTTATATTCTTAGTAATGTTTATATTTAATCTCTGGGCATTAATTATAAATGATACATTTGGCGGTTATATAGCAGTTATGGCAGGAATAATATTTGTCTCCATAATATTTATAATCAAAGACAGAAAGAAACTTGTTCCGGTAATTTTAATATGCCTGACATTTATAATAACGAGCGTGTGTGTAGATGCGAAAACGCATATACTTTCAAATGATTTTGGCATAACTTATGGTGATGCTAAGGCTGGAATATCGAATGATGCAGGTGGTACAAGCAGAATTGGCCTATGGAAGCAGGCATTCAGATTTATGAAAGACAGACCGGTATTCGGATATGGCCCTGATGGATTATGGTCGCTATATTATGAGAAGGGCTTTAGCAGCGACAGACCACATAATGAATTTATACAGCATGCGGTATACCTGGGGATTCCGGCGGCACTTATGTATATTGGTGCAATACTCAGCCTGTTTATATATTGTATAAAGAGGATTAAGAAATTAAATGTGCTTATGCTGGCAATTGGTGGAATGGTATGTGCATATCTTGTGTCGTCATTCTTTGGAAATACAATGTATTACACAGCACCGTATTATTTTATGACACTTGGAATGTTATCGGCGTGCCACAGAAAAGATGCCCTATAAGGCTTTTTTCTTGACAAACAAAGACTATGTGATAAAATAAATCCATATGTAAAAATGACAGTTATTCTTATCAGAAAGGATATACAGAAATGGAAAATGGTATGAACAAGGTGTACGCACCTAAGAGAATTGAGAAAAAATGGCAGGATATATGGGATAATGAAAAGGCATTTGCAGCAACAAATGATTACAGCAAGCCTAAATATTATGCTTTAGTAGAGTTCCCATATCCATCAGGACAGGGATTGCATGTAGGTCATCCAAGACCATATACAGCACTTGATATTGTTGCAAGAAAGAGAAGAATGCAGGGATATAACGTATTATATCCAATGGGATGGGATGCATTCGGACTTCCAACAGAAAACTATGCTATCAAGAATAAAATACATCCAAAGATTGTTACAGCTAATAATGTTAAGAGATTTAAGGAGCAGTTACATTCATTAGGATATTCATTTGACTGGGATAGAGAGATTAATACTACAGATCCTAACTATTATAAATGGACACAGTGGATATTCCTTAAATTATTCAAAGCAGGACTTGCATATAAGAAAGAGATGCCAATTAACTGGTGTACATCATGTAAAGTCGGACTTGCCAATGAAGAAGTAGTAAATGGCGTATGTGAACGTTGTGGAAGTGAAGTAGTCCGTAAGGTTAAGAGTGAATGGATGCTCAAGATTACAGATTATGCAGATAAGTTAATCGAGGGACTTGATAGTGTTGATTATATTGAGAGAGTTAAAGTATCACAGAAGAACTGGATTGGACGTTCTGAAGGTGCTGAAGTAGATTTCCAGTTAAAAGATAAAGAAGATAAATTAAGAGTATATACAACTCGTCCGGATACATTATTTGGAGCAACTTATATGGTAGTTTCACCTGAACATCCATATATTGACAAATACAAAAGCAGCATTACAAATTGGGACGAAATCGCTGCGTATCGTGAAGAAGCAGCTAAGAAGTCTGATTTCGAGAGAACAGAGTTAGCTAAGGATAAGACAGGTGTTGTATTAGGTGGAATTACAGCAATAAATCCTGTAAATGGTAAAGAGATTCCAATCTGGATATCAGATTATGTACTTATGACATATGGTACAGGTGCAATTATGGCAGTTCCGGCTCATGATGACAGAGACTGGGAATTTGCTAAGAAGTTCGGACTTCCTATGATTCAGGTTGTTGAGGGAACAAATGGAGCGGTTGATATTGATGCAGCAGCATTTACAGATGTTGCTACAGGTAAATTAATTAATTCCGATTTCTTAAACGGACTTGAAGTTAAAGACGCTAAAGAGAAGATGAAAGATTTCCTTGAAGAAAAAGGAATTGGTAATAGAAAAGTTAACTTTAAATTAAGAGACTGGGTATTCTCAAGACAGCGTTACTGGGGTGAGCCTATTCCAATTATTCATTGTGATAAATGCGGATATGTTCCGATTGATGAAAGCGAACTTCCATTAGAATTACCTGAAGTTGAAAGTTATATGCCAACAGATAACGGTGAATCACCACTTGCAGCCATGACGGACTGGGTAAATGTTAAGTGTCCTTGCTGTGGTGGACCTGCTAAGAGAGAGACAGACACAATGCCACAATGGGCAGGCTCTTCATGGTATTTCTTAAGATATACAGACCCTGATAATAATGAAGCATTAGCAAGTAAAGAAGCACTTAAATACTGGTTGCCTGTTGACTGGTATAATGGTGGTATGGAACATACAACATTACATTTATTATATTCACGTTTCTGGCATAAATTCTTATATGACCAGGGTGTTGTTCCTACTCCTGAACCATATCAGAAACGTACATCGCATGGTATGATTCTTGGTGAAAATGGCGAGAAGATGTCCAAATCCAGAGGAAATGTCGTTAACCCTGATGATATCGTAGAAGCATATGGTGCAGATACACTTAGAACATATGAGATGTTTATTGGTGCATTTGATTTAAGTGCATCATGGTCAGAAGATGGTGTTAAAGGCTGCAGAAGATTCTTAGACAGAGTATGGAAACTTCAGGAATTAGTTAATGATGATATGTCATATTCTAAGGATATGGAGACAAAGATGCATCAGACAATTAAGAAAGTAAGCCTTGACTTTGAGAATCTTAAATATAACACAGCTATTGCAGCAATGATGTCACTTATAAATGATTTCTATAAGAAGAATTCAGTTACAAAGGGCGAATTCAAGACATTAATCACATTACTTAATCCGGTAGCGCCTCATATAACAGAGGAATTATGGGAAGTTATGGGATTTGATGGAAGATTATATCAGACAGAATGGCCAACATATGATGAGGCTAAGACTGTTGAAACTACTGTAGAAATCGCTGTACAGATAAATGGTAAGACAAAAGCTACAATTACAATTGGCAAAGATGATGCTAAAGATGATGTTATTGCAAAAGCTAAGGAAGCACTTGGAGACAGACTTAATGGAAATATCATTAAAGAAATCTATGTTCCAGGCAGAATTGTAAATATCGTTCAGAAATAATATAACTTAAAGTAATGCACTTGTATTTCCAGTATTATTGAGCCTTACATTCAAGACCTCACATACCGGTAAATAGGAGTGCATTTTGGGTGATATGAACATCCTGATTATATGTACAAAGAAATGTGAGACACCACTAAGTGTTTTAAGAACGGAGAAAATTGTGGAAAGTATTATAAAAAACGGCACACATAAAGGTGAAAAAAATATAAGAAAATATAATGTAGTTATATATATAATTTCTCTTTTGGCGATTATATTTTCTAAATATGCAGTTAAACCATTTGTACCAATGTTAGATTTCGCAGGATATGGCGCAATGAGACCTTTTTTCGAATCACTGCTCACATGTATATTATGGGTAATTGAAATTGTTGTTATGTGTAATGTATTTAAGAAAAAATTAAATATAAGCATTATATCAAATAAAGAGACAAAAGGACAGGAACTTCCGGTTAAACGTATATTTATCATTGCAGCAGTAATGGTTGCGTGTATAGTTGTAATAAGTGCCCAGATTGGCTTCCAGGTGAAACCTTTTTATGATTTGGGTGAAAAATTTAATGGTTATGAACTGACTAATAATGCAGGCGTCTTTTTACGAAATATTGTTAAATGTGTATGGATAGTAATTATGATAAAAGCTGCACAGGAGTTTGTAGAAGATATCAGAGGTAAAGGCAGAAGTATTAATATCTATGCAGGAATTGTGCTTATGCTTACACTAGGTGTATATGATCTGATAGCAGGAAACAATAATCTTGGCATTACTTATTTTGTGCTTAATGTTGTATATGGCTGGATATATCTTTTGGCAGATAGAAGTATGCTTAAATCATATTTACTTATTATGTTTATATATTTATTTTAAGAAAGAGTAGGCCATTATGGAAAAAGAAATAACCAATAAGAATAATGATAAAAATGTAGTAATGAATAATATAAAGAAATGGTTAGATATTAATAAGATAGTAGTTGTGTACTTTTTGTGTGCAATTCTCATAGAGATGATTTCAGTATTAGCGGTCGAGGGTAATCCTATAATCAGAAACCCATTCATTGAACTGGGAATTCTTGTATTGATTTGTGGTATTGCATTAGTTATAAGAAGTAACAAAGCACGTTTTATATTCTGTTCCATATTTCTGATATTACAGGCTGTGCTTGACTTAGCATTTGCAGTTATATACGATATGACAGGACAGTATTTCGATTTTGGTATGCTTAATCTTAGAAATGATGCATTTGGTATTCTTGAAAGTATCCCGATGAATTTTCTGGCATTCTATGCAGCTATGTTCTTCTGCATCTTCTTCGTTATATTCGCAATGCGTTCGGTAAGACGAAGAAAGAAAATCGAATATGGAAAGAAAGAAAAGAGAGCTTATATAGCAGTACTTGTTATCGGAATAATAATTTCTTCAATAAGTCTTTATGCAGATAATTCGGAAAAAGTTGATAAATATGATAAGTTACTTAGAAATAGACAGTCAAGTAATTATTCTAATTATGGAATTGTCGGTAACCTTGTAAATGAATTTGCGAAAGGTATGTTGTTTACAGAGACGGATAAAATGAGTTCGAAGAAAATAGAATCATTTATTTATGATAATGTTTCTGAACCTACGGAGCATTTCGGTATATCTAAAGATAAAAATGTAATAGTGGTCTTGGTGGAATCGTTTGAATGGTTCTCGTTTAGAAATAGCAAGGAATATCCAAATGGCTTAGGACTTACAGACAAAGAATTAGAGTATCTGTTCCCAAACCTTACGAAATTCTATAATGAAAGTGTAATTATGAATAATTTCCATTCGCGTGAGAAGACGGATATATCTGAGACGTTTAGTATTTTAGGAAGTTATCCTACAGATAAATATGTTGATTATGATTATGAATATAATACATTACCATATACGGTACCAAATATTTTAAAGGCGGAAACTAATGGTAAGATACAGACACGTTCATTTCATAATGGCTTCAAATCTTTCTATAACAGGGAGAAAACACATAAGATATTTGGATTTGAGAGTCTTACGGATTCTTATGATATGTATGATATTTCAGATGAACTTGTTAAATCGGGTAAAGCCAAAAGTACAACAATGCATGATTATATGAATAACGGTGAAAGAAACCTTGATTCAGAGATGATAAATACATGTAAAGACTTAATGTTTCCTACTGATAAACGGTTCTACACTTATATTACTTCAATCACGATGCATGGCGTATATTATGAAAGAGAAAACCTTGCTGAACACAGAAAGAAATTATATGAGGTATATAAGAATAAAAATAAAGAGAATGAAATGTCAGAAACTCTTGTTAATTATGTAACTGCAGTAATGGAATTTGATGATGCATTAGGCATTATGATGAATGATCTGGAGAAAAAAGGATTATTAGATAATACGACAATAGTTCTGTTCGGCGACCATAACAGTTATTATCAGCAATTGAGCAATTATGTAAAAGACATAGAGGGATATGATACGGATAACTACTTCACTAATCTTTATAAAGTGCCGCTTATGATACATGACAGTGATTTAGGACATCGGGTTGTGGATAAGTTCACATGTACATCAGACATTGTTCCTACATTATTAGATTTACTTGGAATCAGATATTATACAAATATGTATTATGGCAATTCGGTATTTACTGATAAGGAATCAATACTTTATTCAAGAGCATATGGAACATTCATCGGCGAGGGTATTGTCGGCAGAAGTATGAATAGTATTCTTTATAAAGCACCATCCGTAGATAGTAAATACATGAAGTATTTTGAAAGCGAATCGGCTAAATTAGTTAAGAAAATTAAATATTGTGACCAGTTATTCTATCAGGACTATTTCGCAGATAAAGAACACTATGAGAAGTTCGAAGAAATGATGGAAGAAATTAATAAATAAGTAAATATGCAGTATAATATTACATGATTATAGTAAAATAAGCTCCGCAAGGATCGCACTGCGGCGGAGCAGAAAATGTTGCTATCGCAATCCGCCGCAGGCGGAGAATGTCGCAAGCGACATTTTTTATTTTAAAGTTTCAGTACATATAAGCCAAGATTGTCCGTCTATAACATATACTCGATTTATGACGTATCGTGTTTGTGAGTAAATGCCGTCCGATGCAGAAGGCGGTACAGTAAATCACCGTTCAAGCGAAGCACGTTTGATTTACTGTACCGTAATAAACTTTGCAGAGGACGGCATTTACTCACAACCGATAAAGGAATATGAGAGTATATGTTATAGACGGACAACTTGGTTTTATTGTCTGAACGATGTGTAATTTGTTAGTAATTTGTGAAAAATAAATTGCAAATATTGAGCGAATGTTATACAATATTAACAAGTGATTACGTGGCATTTTATATGCAGAATGGAGGCACGAATGAAAAAGATAGGTGCAAGTATAGTTGCGGCAATTACTGCTTGTGTTATTGCTGCTACAACAATCGTTGGCTCTATTATGGTTTATAAGTCAACTGGTATTATAAAAGAAGAGGCAACAGGCAAGTTAGAGTCGATGTCTTTACAATATGCGAATCAGATGAATACGGAATTTGAGAAGTATGAAAGTATTGCAAAAGGCATTGGTGATTACATACAGGCAACAGGTAATTTTGACAAATTAGGTGATGCAAAGTACTTACAGGATTATGTAGATGGAATCGATTCATATGTTAAACAGGTAAGTACAAGTGATGAGAATATCTTAAGCCTATGTGTATATATGGGACCTGATAAGGTTAAGACTATGATTGGTTCATGGTATCATGGAGATGAGAAGCAGACATATGATCCGGAAGAATGGTATGTAACATTGTTTAATGACCAGCCTGCATTCGAATGGTACATTCAGGCTGAAGATGCCGGAGAACCAAGGTGGCTGAAATCATATTATGACCAGAATTTACAGAAGAATGTAATGACATATGGCTATCCTGTATTTATGCACGATGATGCTAAAGACGAGGATGTTATATTTGCAATGATAGGAATTAGCATTTCGTTTGATAAGTTCTCAGACTTAGTTGGCAGTGTTAAATTCTATGATACAGGTCATGCGAGTCTTGTAGATATAGACCAGTGTTTTGCGGTTGATAGTGTATACAATGTTAATGAGACACTTAAAACTGTTAAGTATACAAAGATTATAGATGCACTTAATAAGAAAGATTCAGGAATTGAAGAATTAACTACCAGAAAAGGTATTAAGTCATATGTGGCATTTGCGAAGATGAACAACGGATATGTTGTATTAATGGAAGCACCGGTTGACGAAGTTAATGCAAGTACTAAGACAGTTATAGTGATTGCCCTTGTAATTGTTGTAATTATTTCAGTTATAGCCATAATAATAGCTGTACTTATAGGTATGAAGATATCTAAACCAATTAAGAAAGTGGCTGAAGATCTTGACCTTATGAAGGATGGTAACTTTACTGGTAACAAATATAAGCCATATCTTAAGAATAAGAATGAAACAGGAAGACTTGCCAAGGCTTTAGATGCTGTGGAAGATAGCATGAAAGAAACTGTAGGCTTAGTTACAGACAGTGGAGATGATATTACAAAAGCAGTTGCAAAGCTTGAAAATGTAATTGGTAACCTTGTAGACCAGGTGGCAAATATTTCGGCTATATCAGAAGAATTAGCTGCAAGTATGGAAGAGACAGCAGCAACAGCGGAGAACCTAAGTACATCATCTGATAATATGGTTTATCATATTGATAAGATGAATTCTAAGAATATTGAAGGAATGGAAGCTGTTGAGGGAATAAGTGAAAGAGCTAATATGCTTAAAGTAGAAGCGGCTAAGTCATTTGAAGAGACAGAAGAGATAACTAAAGAGACAGAGAAGAAGTTAAAAGCAGCAATTGAAGATTCTAAACAGGTTGAAGAGATTAACCAGTTAACAAATGCAATTCTTAATATTGCAGACCAGACATCATTACTTTCACTTAATGCATCTATCGAGGCAGCAAGAGCAGGTGAGTCAGGCAAAGGATTTGCGGTAGTTGCAGATGAGATTCGTAAACTCGCTGAGAACTGTGAAGAGACAGCTATCCAGATTCAGAATATTACATTGAATGTAACTGATGCAGTTGATAATTTGTGTAACAATGCAATTGATGTATTAGGCTTTATTGAACATCATGTTAAAGATACTAACAGAAAACTTATTGATACAAGCGAACAGTATAATGATGATGCACAGAATATGAAAGGTATTCTTGAGGAATTTGGACATGTTGCAGAAAATATTTCTAATGAGATATCAATAGTTGTTAAGTCATTCAGCGACCTTAAAGATGCAACAGTAGACGGAGCTAAGGGAACAACAGAAGTAGCTATGAATGCTGAACAGGTATCGCTTAATACAGGTTATGTTCGAGAAGAAGCAGAAAGGCTTAAAGAAGTTTCACTTAAATTAGAGGAGACAATGAAGAAATTCATAGTTTAATCGCCGGAAAATGATATAAAATAATAACAAAATTTAATATTTATGTGGAAGAGCCGCTTACAAGCGGCTCTTTGTGATAGAGTTGGCATAAAATGCCTGCGGGGAAAGAGGTTAGTGTGAAAAATTATACTGATGTGATGATTTTTCGCACAACTAATTGTGTAAAAGAGCAACAAAATTAGTAGAGATGGCAGCCGAGAAATCGCCTGCGCGAATTTCTCAGCGCCTTTTCGCAATGAATTGCTCAAAGAAAGAGGTAGAAATGAAGATTTTATTAGTAGCAATTAATGCCAAATATATACATTCTAACCTTGCAGTATACTGTCTTAAGAAATATTCTAAAGAATATGATAATAATATTGAGATAGCAGAATATACGATTAACCAGCAGATGGAATTTATATTGCAGGACATTTATAAGAGAAATGCAGATGTAGTAGCATTTTCGTGTTATATATGGAATATAGAATATGTTACGGCAATTATAAAAGATTTGAAGAAGATAATGAAGAATAATGATATCTGGGTTGGTGGACCGGAGGTGTCATACAGAGCCACATCGTTCCTTGAAGAATATAAAGAAGTTAAAGGCGTGATGGTAGGCGAGGGTGAGAAAAGCTTTAACCGGCTTACTAAGGAATATGTAGAGGATACTAAAGACTTTTCTAATATTAAGGGAGTTGTATACAGAGACGGTGAAGAACTGAAGGCAACACCTTGTGAAGAATTGTTAGACCTTAGTGATGTGCCATTTCCGTATGATGATTTAGATAAATTCAAAAATAAAATCATATACTATGAGAGCAGCCGCGGCTGTCCATATTCGTGCAGTTATTGTCTGTCGTCTATTGATAAGAAGTTGAGATTCAGAAATCTTGAGCTGGTTAAATCTGAACTGAAAATATTTATAGACCATAAGATTCCACAGGTTAAGTTCGTGGACAGAACATTTAATTGTAATAAGAAGCACGCAATGGAAATATGGAGATTTATCAATGAGAATGATAATGGAGTAACGAATTTCCATTTTGAAATATCGGCTGATATTATCGATGAAGAAGAACTTGCATTATTTAAGACTATGAGACCGGGACTTATACAGTTAGAAATCGGAGTGCAGACTACTAATCCGGTTACAATAAAAGAAATTGATAGAATTATGAATCTGGACAAATTACGATATGTAGTTGAGAAAATCAATAGCTTTAATAATATACACCAGCATCTTGATCTGATTGCCGGATTACCATATGAGGATTATAACAGCTTTGTTAAATCATTTAATGATGTGTATGCGATGCGGCCTGAACAGCTTCAACTTGGCTTCTTAAAGGTATTAAGCGGAGCAAAGATGGAGAGAAAGTCAGAAGAATATGGTCTTGTATACACGACACTTCCACCTTATGAAGTTCTTACAACAAAATGGCTTGATTACGACAGAGTGTTGGAACTTAAAACCATAGAAAATATGGTCGAAATATATTATAATAGCAGACAGTTTACGAATGCACTTGCATGGCTTGAGAATCAATTTGAAACACCTTTTAAAATGTTTGAGGGTATTGGAAAATATTATGAGCTTCATAAATTAAATGAAGTGAAGCATAATAGAATTCAGATGTATGAGATTCTGCTTGAATATGTTAAGAGTGTTTGTGAAGATTATAAGGTATTTGAGGAACTTCTTAAACTGGATGTATATCTTAGAGAAAATATTAAGAGCCGTCCTGCATTTGCAGGGAACAACCATAAGGAAGAATTAAGAGATTACTATCATGAATATAGAAGTGAAGGCAAAAATATCCATATTGAACTATTTAACATTAATATCAGAAAATGGATTAATAATAGAACTATTGAGCAGACAGGGCAGGTAGTTATGTTTGATTATAGAGAGAAAGATCCGATTACATTGTGGTGCAGACTAAATTATCTTACAGACAAAACTATTTAACAGCACATTTTATGACAGGGAGGAAAAGATGGTATCTAAGAAAAAAGTAAATGAGATAATGAGACTTTTAGATGAAGAATATGGTACAGAATACAGATGTTATCTTAATCATGATAATGCATGGCAGTTACTTATAGCTACTATATTGAGTGCACAATGTACGGATGCCAGAGTCAATATTGTTACTAAAGATTTGTTTACTAAATACGATACACTTGAGAAATTTGCAAAGGCAGACCAGAAAGAATTAGAAAGAGATATTTATGCAACAGGCTTCTATAAGAATAAGGCAAAGAATATCATTGCGTGTGCAAATAGGATAATAGATGTGTATAGTGGGGAAGTACCGTTTGAACTTGATGATTTATTAACACTTGCGGGTGTTGGAAGAAAGACTGCGAATGTCATAAGAGGAAATATTTATAATATACCAAGTATCGTTGTAGATACGCATGTCAAGCGCATTTCGAAGAAATTAGGACTTACGAATGAGACAGACCCGGAGAAGATAGAATTCGAATTGATGAAGGTGTTACCGAAAGACCACTGGATACTTTATAATATTCACATAATTACTTTGGGAAGAACAATATGTACTGCGAGAAACCCTAAATGTGAAGAGTGTTTCTTGAAAGATTGTTGTGAGGAAAAGAAAAATAATGGTTAACAATTACGTTGTAATAGACTTAGAAACGACAGGTTTGTCGCCTGAAAGAGACAAAATAATCGAAATAGGTGCGGTTAAAATTGAAAATGGAATTTTGACGGGAACTTATTCAAAACTGGTAAACCCCAATGTAGAAATACGCGACAGGATTGTAGAAATTACGGGAATCACATCAGATATGATAAAAAAATGTCCGTTTATAGGAGAGGTTTTGCAGGAATTTATGCAGTTCGTTGGTGACAGCATAATTATAGGACATAGTATTAAGTTCGATATATCGTTTCTTGTAAATGCATTGTATAAAGAGGGACTAAGTGAGTATGTCAAGGGCTACGAGACTATCGATACACTTAATATAGCCAGAAAATGTATACCGGAGGGTGTAAGTAAACGTTTAGCAGACTTATGTGTTATATATGGTATCGAAGATAAAGAACATCATAGGGCATTAAATGATGCATTTGTGACACACAAGCTATATGAAAAACTGTGTGAAATATATGAAAATGAGAAAGAGGGATTTATTTTCAAACCGGAGATGTTAGTATGTAAGCCTTATAAAGAAAAAGAAGCTCCGAAAGGACAGATTAAATTCCTAAAGGAGCTTCTGAGATATCATAATCTTACATCAGAATATGATATAGATAAAATGAGCCAGAGGGAAGTAAGCAGATACGTTGATAAAATTATATTAAACTACGGAAGAATGAAGAAAATTTAATATAGGTTTTTTGGTGATTGAATCTAACGCATCAGCATATTCTAAAAGTGCATTTATCTTATCTGGCTGATTATTCTTAATATATAATTCTGTCAGGAGTCTGTAGCTTGATATCATATCGCATCCGATTCTGACAGAGTATTCCAGTGTTTCAATAGCTTCATTATCAAACCCAAGTTCGCTGAGTCTTTTGGCATATTTCTGGATAGAACTGATTAGTGTTATGAAGTTATCACTATATCCGCTAAGTACAGTTAAGTTAGCCGGTCCATATTCTGCTTTTAATTCAGTATTTGACTTATTTGACAGGTTAACAATTTTTTTATCCCTTAAATCTACAAAATTCTTCTGTATTTTTTTAATATTATCATCATTAATTTCAAGAAATAGTATTGATTTTTCAGAAACTGTGATATAATTGAGTGAACTAAGAGGCTTTTTGCGGGTTAAGTTTGCCCTTGCCTCATTTTCAAAAAGAGTATTCTTACTGTCGGTGGTTTTAGTTTTGCTCTTTCGAAGCTCATATCTGACCCAGAAACAGAATACAAGGAAACAGTATAGAAAAGGTAACTTTGGCAACATTGTTTATCAACTCCATTTATTATTATTTGGCACAACGTATATAGAAAGAGGTATATTTATATGATTAATTTTAACTCAAACAAATCAAAAAAATTATTTTCGAAAATAATAATCGGTATATTAGTGCTCGCTATGATACTTTCGGTAATTGTACCATTTATGTAAGTATATACTACCATTTAAGAATCTAAAAAACAACATATTATAATACAATAAGTTACAAATATTACAGGTTGAAAGAAATATTTTGAAAGAAAGGAATATGTGCTGCCCCGGCTTTCAACCAGGTTAATGGGCAATATCAGAGAAGAGTCTGATATGCATGGGTATTAAGATGAAAATTGAGATTAACAAAAATAAAGCTTTATTTGGAGTAGCTGCTATATTATGCATTTTACTTATTGCTTTATTTGGAGTTAATGTATATGCCGATGATACACCTATAACCAAGGGAATAACTAAAGGAATAACTATTGGTGATATTGATGTAAGTGGTATGACAGAAGAAGAAGCCATGAATAAGGCAAATGAGTACATTAACGGTTTTACATCTAAGGTAATAACATTAGATGTAGATGGCAATAAAGTTCAGGTTACAGCAGGAGAATTAGGATATTACTGGAAGAATACAGATATCGTTAAAGATGCTGCTTCACATTGCCTGGAAGGAAATGTAATCAAAAGATATGAAGAGGCAAAAGATATTGAACATAATGGCCTCAAGTATGAATTCGAGGTAGATGTAAATGATGAGGTTATGACTAATACAATTAATGAAAAATGTGGACAGTATAACATCCCTCATGTGAATGCACAGTTGATAAGAACAGATTCATCATTTTCAATTTCACAGGAATCTACCGGACGAATGATTGATATGGATACATCAATCAGTGCATTACATAAATTCCTTTTAGATGAATGGAATAAGAGCGATACTGATTTTACTCTTACAGTTGTAGATGATAAACCGGTAGCTACAGTAGCAGATTGCGAAAGAGTTAAGGATGTACTTGGAACTTTCTCAACTAAGTTCTCAACAGGAAGAAGTAATTACAACAGAAATGAGAATATGAGAAATGGTATAAAACTTCTAAATGGAATAACATTATGTCAGGGTGAGACAATGTCAGTCAACTCTTTCTTAGAACCATGGACAGCAGATAATGGCTGGAAAGCAGCAGGTACATATGTAAATGGTAAGGTTGAAGACAGCCTTGGAGGAGGAATATGCCAGGTTTCAACAACACTTTATAATGCAGTGCTTTTGGCAGAGTTAGAAGTAGTTGAGAGATATAACCATTCAATGAGTGTAGGTTATGTTCCATTATCTATGGATGCAGCATTAGCAGGAACATGGAAAGATTTAAAGATTAAGAATAATACAGATACACCTATATATATTGAGGGAATCTATGATGACTCAGGAAAATTGACATTTAATATCTATGGTGAGGAAACCAGACCATCTAACAGAAAGGTGGAATATGTAAGTGAAACTCTTTCAACTATTCCATCATCACAGGTAGTTAAACAGGATGCTTCTAAGCCGGCAGGATACAGAGCAGTAACAAGCAGAGGACACACAGGATATACAGCAAGACTCTGGAAGAAAGTATATGTAGATGGTGTACTTCAGAGTGAAGAAGTAGTTAACAAGAGTTCATATTCAGCTTCACCAACATATGTAACAGTAGGTACTGGTGCAGCAGCACAACCAGAGACACCTGCAGCTACACCAGAGGCACCTGCAGCTACACCAGAGACACCAGCACAGGCACCATCACCAGACCAGACACCGGCAGTACCCGATCAGACCCCTGTACAGGATAATACATCAGGTGGTCAGACAAATGGACAGAATAATTCATCAAATACAGGTTCAGGTCAGCCGGCAGGTGGTAATCAGAATTCAGGTGATAATTCTAATGCTAATGCAGGAGGAACGGATGCACCGGCAGCATCAGATACAGCAACACAGTAGGTAATTAGAGAATGCATTACACAAAATACTAATCAGATTAAGATTAATTCGGGTGTTTTTTACACCCGAATTAAATTATACATATAATAAATTAAAGGTACAGGTATATCATATGAAAGCAGGAAAGCTATCTGAATCTGTTCTGAAACGTTCAGTATTAAAGACAATTAAATACAAAAGTGATGATATGTATACATTTGCAAATGTTGGAAATGATGCAGCAGTTTCTAAAGATGGAACTGTTATGTCATCATGTGTGGCAGGTTTAATGCTGAGTGAAGATAATCTTTACTTTGATTGTAAGAGAGCCATATATGCAGCTATGGCTAATGTATGTGCTGAGGGTGGAGTACCTGCGACAATGAACGTAGATGTAATTATACCTGAGAAGAGATTAGAATCAGAATTAAAAGAATTAACAAGATATATTGCGAAGATTGCATTAGAAGCCAATATTCATATTACAGGAGGCAATACTGAGGTTACAAGAGCAGTTAAAAGCCCTGTTGTGACATTTACGGTGCTTGGACATTATATCTATGATACATATATTGATGCAAGTGAATGGGTTAAAGAGGACTATGACATTGTATTAACCAAACAGATTGGTATGTCCGGAACAGTTGCACTTGCGAAAGAAAAATATAATGAGCTAAAAGAGAAATTTCAGGTAAGCTATCTTAAGAAAGCACTTGATATGGAGAAATATTTAGACGTACGAAGTGAGGCAGCAGTCGCGGGAAGCCTTGGTGTCAGAGTTATGCACGATTTAAGTCGTGGTGGAATCTACTTAGGGCTATGGCAGCTTGCCGCAAAGACTCAAAAAGGCGTTGAAGTAATGATGGACGATATTGATATACGTCAGGAAACGATAGAAATATGCGAACCATACGGAATTAATCCATACAAGCTTATGTCTAATGGTGCAATGCTGATGGTTACGGAAGATGGAGAAACACTGGTAAGGGAACTCAGACACCAAGGAACAGATGCACGAATTATTGGCAGGCTCACGAATGATAATGATAAAGTAATCCTTAAAAATGAGGATAGAAGATATATTGAGCCTCCTAAGAGAGATGAATTAGAGATATTTTTAACGAAATAATGAATGACCTGTTATTGGAAACTGAGAATAAAGGAGTGTCCTGAAATGAGAGAAAAAATATTAGAGGCAATCGAGAAAAATGCCAGAATTGATTTGAAAGATTTAGCAGTGATGTTAGATATCAGCGAAATAGAGTTAGCAAATGAAATTGCAGAAATGGAGAAAGAGAAAATCATCTGTGGTTATCACACACTTATTAACTGGGATTCTACAAGTGAAGAAAAGGTTACAGCACTTATAGAAGTGCAGGTTACACCACAGAGAGGTTTGGGTTTTGATAAGATAGCTGAAAGAATGTATAATTACAGCGAAGTAAGAGCTGTATATCTTATGTCGGGCGGTTTTGATTTTACAGTAATAATCGAAGAAAAGACAATGAAAGAGGTAGCACAGTTCGTTACTGAGAGACTTGCACCGCTTGAGGCAATTCGTGGAACAGCCACACATTTTATCCTTAAGAAATATAAAGACCATGGAACAGTATTGGTCAGCAATAATAAAGATGAAAGGATGTTGGTTACACCATGAGAAATCCATTATCAGACGCTGTAGTAGATATCCAGCCATCGGGAATAAGAAAATTTTTTGATATAGTAAGTGAAATGAAAGATGCCATATCCCTTGGTGTCGGAGAACCTGATTTCGATACACCATGGCATATAAGAGAAGAGGGAATCTATTCTCTTGAGAAAGGCAGGACTTTTTACACTTCTAATGCAGGCTTAAAGGAATTAAAGATAGAGATTTGTAATTATCTTAAACGTAAATTAGATTTGGACTATGATTATAATAAAGATGTAATAGTAACAGTTGGCGGAAGCGAAGCAATTGACCTCGCAATTCGTGCAATGATTAATCCGGGTGACGAAGTGTTAATTCCACAGCCAAGTTATGTATCATATGTTCCGTGCGTAACACTTGCATATGGTAAGCCTGTTATTATTGAATTAAAGGAAGAGAACCAATTCAGACTTACTAAGGACGAATTGTTAGAGAAAATCACAGACAAGACTAAGATTCTCATACTTCCATTTCCGAATAATCCGACAGGTGCAATTATGGAGAAGAGTGATTTAGAAGAAATAGCTAAGGTATGTATCGAAAAGGATATATTTGTTGTTTCTGATGAAATATATTCTGAATTAACATATAATGGCGAAAAACATATCTCAATTGCATGTATACCGGGAATGAAAGAGAGAACAATTGTAATAAATGGTTTCTCTAAGGCCTATGCAATGACAGGCTGGAGATTAGGCTATGCTGTAGGCCCTGCAGAAATACTTAAACAGATGATTAAGATACATCAGTTTGCAATTATGTGTGCACCTACAAACAGCCAGTATGCAGCAGTAGAAGCATTAAGAAATGGTGACAGGGATATTGATAAAATGCGTGAATCTTACAATCAGAGACGTAGATTTCTGTTAAATGCATTTAAGGAGATGGGCTTAGATTGTTTCGAGCCATTTGGTGCATTTTATATGTTCCCAAGTATCAAGAGATTCGGTATGACTTCAGATGAATTTGCAAACCGTCTGCTTCAGGAGGAGAAAGTTGCAGTAGTTCCGGGAACAGCATTTGGTGATTGTGGCGAGGGCTTTCTTAGAATCTCGTATGCATATTCGTTAGAAGACCTGAAAGAGGCATTAGGAAGATTAAAAGACTTCATAAGCCGGCTTGATGCAGAGAAGAAATAGCAGAATTAATTAAAATTAAGATAAGGTGTCAAAAGCTTGAAATGTGCAGCAACTTTTGACACCATATTAGTAGTAAGAAAAGAGGAATTATGTTAAATATAGTATTATTTGAGCCGGAAATCCCACAGAATACTGGAAATATAGGAAGAACATGTGTAGCTACAGGGACAAGACTTCATCTTATCGGTCCTATGGGTTTTCAGATAACTGAGAAAGCTGTTAAAAGAGCAGGAATGGATTATTGGGATAAATTAGATGTCATAGAATATGACGGATATGAAGATTTCCTTAACAGAAATCCGGGTGCGAAAATATATATGGCAACAACTAAGGCTAAACATAGATATACAGATGTGAATTATGAGGACGATTGTTATATTATGTTTGGTAAAGAAAGTGCAGGTATTCCGGAGGAGATTCTTGTAGATAATCCTGAAAACTGTGTAAGAATACCGATGAACCCTGATATACGTTCACTTAATCTTGCTAATTCAGTTGCAATTGTGTTATTTGAAGCATTAAGACAGCAGGACTTCAAAGGTATGCAGTCTGAGGGCGAATTACACCGATTAACGTGGAAATAGGTAAACTTTCGGAGGCTACCAGAATATCTGCATTGAAACACATACTAATCTTTCAGTAGCCTTAAAGTTATATGAGAAGGCGGGTTTTAAGCAAATTAAAAAGTCTCAACAGGTAGTTCACAGTACAATGAACAGTTTCTATCTGAAGAGACTTTAAATTATTTAGGGGCTTTTACTTTCTTTAATGTGAATATGAATTCTGTGCCAACGCCCTCTGTACTTATAACATTAATATTTTCATCATGTGCATTAATTATTTCTTTGGTTATCGATAATCCAAGTCCCGTACCTGTCTTATCTTTACCTCTTGAGAGGTCTGTTTTGTAGAAACGGTCCCATATCTTAGAAATACTTTCCTTTGGAATACCGATTCCGGTATCTTTAATCGATATGAAAATTTTATCATTTTTATCATGTATGTCTAACTGGATTGAGCTGTTATTGTGGCTGAACTTTATGGCATTATCTAAGAGATTATATATAACCTGTTCGATTTTGCTGCGGTCAGCATATACATAATAGTCTTTTGAGCCAAGGATTAAGTCAATAGTAATATGTTTCTTCTCGCATTTGCCCTCGAAACTGTTAATTATCGGTTTAATCATCTCGTACAGACTGAATTCTGTTAAGTCAAGACGATTAGATTTATTATCCCATGCGTTTAAGGTAAGCAGACTTTTGGTTAATTTAGTAAGTCGTTCTGTTTCAAATAATACGATATCAAGATATTTTCCCTGCATCTCAGGAGGAATCGTTCCGTCCTTCATTGCTTCGATATAACCTTTTATAGAGGTAAGAGGCGAACGGAAGTCATGTGATACATTACCAATGAATTTCTTCTGGTCCTCTTCGAGCGAATTGAGTTTCCTCGCCATATAATTAAGGGACATACCGAGATTACCTATTTCGTCCTCATTTGTAAATGAAGCAAGTCCTTCGTAGGTCAAATTGCCTTTTGCAAATTCTTTCGATGCGTGGCTGATTTTTCTAAGAGGGATGTATACCACGAAAGTAAATATCAGAAGAATTATCAACGATAAGTCATATATAATGAAGAAAGTCCAATAAATGGTTTTAAGTACTTCATTAGTACGTTCTTTAATCACATCAGTTCCACGATGAAATATCATATAGCCTTCAGTTTTGAAATTACCAACTATCGGAATTACAACAGAAAGAGTTTCGTTATCAAAATTACCATAAAAATCACCGACCATATAATATCTATTACCGAAGTCGGTAATATCGAAGTCCAAAATAACTTCATTCAATTTGATGTTATTTGTATCATACACAATTCTGCCATTCATATCAGTAATCCAGAGACGACAGTTTATAAGTGCTGATGCATTTTGTATATCTTTGGCAATTTCCGGATTAGTCGTGAGGCTTGAAAAGTCGTTATTAAAATAGCGGTTTAAAATAACATTTCCTTTGTCGTATATACTCTGGGCAGCATCAGCCGTTACTGTCTGGGTGACGCGGCGTGTAGAAAGCATATTGATTACTAAAATGCTTATAAGTCCAAACAGGATATAGCCAAGAAGAAATTTGTAGTAAACTGAATGTTTCATCTGAATTAAAAATCTCCATTCTATAAGTTGTATAATTAGTCCAAACTAAATATCACAACATATTTTAATTGGTTTTGGTCTCGAATTTATAGCCGATACCCCATACTGTAGATAATGCCCAGGTATCGCTGTCACTTATCTTTTCACGAATTCTCTTGATATGAACATCAACGGTTCTTGTATCGCCGAGATATTCATATCCCCAGATATGGTCTAGGAGCTGCTCTCTTGTAAATACCTGATTAGGTGATGAAGCTAAGAAATATAATAATTCTAATTCCTTAGGAGGCATATCAATATTTTTACCCTTATATGTGACAGAATAATTAGTTAGATTGATAAGTAAATCAGGGTATTCTACATATTCTGACTGTGGTGCAATATTAGCAGGTGTAGCAGCTGGGACTTTATATCTTCTAAGAACCGCTTTAACACGCGCAACTAATTCCTTAGAATCAAATGGTTTAATCATATAATCATCTGCACCTAATTCAAGACCTAATACCTTATCAAATATTTCGCCTTTGGCAGATAACATAATAATTGGTGTAGAAGAAGTCTTTCTGATTTCACGACATACCTCATATCCATCAATTCCCGGTAACATCAGATCTAATAAGATAAGGTCAGGATTAAAAGTCTGAAATTCCTTAAGTGCTTCTTCACCATCTTCTACAATCTTAGTTTCAAAACATTCTTTTGTTAAATATAGAGAAATAAGTTCTGCTATATTTGAATCATCATCTACGATTAATATTTTCTGTTTATTAGCCATAACAATCCTCGTTTCTTGGTTCTATTTCTTAAATGTAGCTATAGTGACTCCGGCATCGCCCTCGCCATATTCAGCTATATGAAATTCGCTTATATATTTACATTTCTTCAAATGCTGTTGAACTGCATTTCTCAAGGCTCCGGTGCCTTTACCATGTACAATTCGTACACTTGGGAGATGTGACAGATATGCATCATCTAAGTATTTATCAAGTGTAACAATTGCTTCATCAACTGTCATACCAAGTAACTTGATTTCAGTTGATATAGAATACGATTTAGCCATCTTAATCTTTGAAGCACTTGTATGTGTGGTCTTATTACCGATAACAGGTGCATCTTCAAGGATAATCAGGTCTGAAATATTTACCTTTGAACAAAGTATACCCATTTGTACGGTTAAATCACCTTTGGCATTAGGAAGTGTGTGTACAGTTCCCTCGACATTCATACTCAGAACCTTTACGCGGTCACCGATTTTGAAATCTTTTGGTGAATATTTCTTATGAGGTGTACTGCTTTTCTTGATTGCAAGCTTTTCGCTTGTCTTATCAAGTCTTTCTCTTGCCTTTCTTCTGGAATTCTCTAAATCTTTTGTATTACCTGATTTAGATGCTTTATTGATATCTTTGATGGTCTGGTCTGCAAATTCTTTCGCTTCCCTAAGAATTTTAGCTGCTTCTTCGTTAGCATTTCGTAAAATGCTTTCCCGTCTGTCATCAAGATGTTCCTGTTTTTTCTCAAGCTGTTTCTTAAGAGCTTCAATTTCATTCTTATACTGTTCAATTTCTGAACGTTCATTTTCAATAACTAACTTACTGTTCTCTAAATCAGAGATGATATCTTCAAAGGCCACATTTTCTTCATCAATACGCTTCTTGGCATCATCGATTATATAATCAGGCAGTCCTAATTTAGATGAAATTGCAAATGCGTTACTCTTACCGGGAACTCCGATAAGTAAACGGTAAGTTGGCTGTAAAGTCTCAAGACTGAATTCGCAGCTTGCATTCTCGACACCCGGAGTAGTGAGTGCAAATACTTTAAGTTCGCTGTAATGCGTGGTAGCCATTGTTCTAATCTTCATATTGTGTAGGAAAGAAAGCACAGAGGTTGCAAGGGCAGCACCCTCGACCGGATCGGTTCCTGCTCCAAGTTCATCGAAGAGGACAAGCGACTCACTGTCAGCATCATTAAGTATCTGTACAATATTCTTCATATGCGATGAAAATGTACTCAGACTCTGTTCAATACTTTGTTCATCTCCAATATCGGCATATACCTCCTTAAATAGTGATAGACTTGAGCCATCATATGCAGGAATGTGAAGTCCTGCCTGCCCCATAAGAGTAAGCAGTCCGACTGTCTTAAGTGAAACTGTCTTACCACCTGTGTTAGGACCTGTTACAATCAGCAGGTCAAAATCTTTACCAAGATATATATTAATTGGAACAACTTTATCCTTATTTATAAGAGGATGGCGTCCCTCTTTGATATTAATATATCCGTCAGTATTAAATACCGGCTCACTGCCTTTTATAGATTTAGAATACAGAGCCTTTGCAAATATCATATCGAGTTTAACAAGCATACGGTAATTACATTCTAATTCTGAAATATGTTCAGCACAACTAACTGACAGGTTTGATAGAATAACTTCTATCTCGTCATTTTCCTTAAGACTTAATTCCTTAAGTTCATTATTCAATTTAACGACAGCCATAGGTTCGACAAATATTGTAGAACCGGTCTGTGACTGGTCGTGAATAAGTCCCGGCACCTGACTTCTGTATTCCTGCTTAACAGGGATACAATATCGTCCATTTCGCATAGTTATTACATTATCCTGCAAATATGTCCTGGTTGTCTGCGAATTAACCAGATTATTAAGCTGTGTGTGAATCTGCTCATTTGCCTGCTTCATATGTCGCCTGATACTTTTCAAAGCAGGACTTGCATCGTCACTTATCTCTTCTTCAGAAATAATACATCTGTTTATCTCAGTATTAAGAGGGGTAAGTGGCTCTAATGCCTCAAACATATAGTCAATCGAATCCTTTTTAGCAGATTCCTCACGCCTTGAAAATGATTTGGCACGTGAAGTAACCTTTAGTACGCTGCTTATATTTAGAAGTTCGCCAATGCCTAAAGTGCCACCAATCTCTAAGCGTTTAAGAGATTCTAAAATGTTTCTTGTGCCTGAAAATGAAAGATTGCCTGAGCGAAGAACTCTTACTAATGCATCTGATGTCTCAGTCTGCGCTGTTCTTATATCGTCAATGTTATCCATTGGAACAATATTTCTGCACAACTCTAATCCACCCTCACAGGTTGCAAATTCTGAAAGTGTTGCAATTATCTTATCAAATTCAAGCGTTTTTAATGCTTTTTTATTCATCTATCTATAAATAATATCCGTTCAAAATACGAATAAACTCCTTTCTGGGTAATATAAAATCCGGCTGAGTTATATTTACATTTACATTGGCCTGATATTTATTTACATTCTCTTAGAATATAATTTTACTCCAAAACAGCTAATATATCAATGAAAAGAATATTTATAGCTATGTCATAAATTGTTCATATTATTTTCTTATTATAAATTATATGACTTGTGATATGAATTGAAAGATTCGGGTGACATTAATAGCCGAATCAGGATAAAAATCAGGATAAATATACTGATAAGACATAGAGGTATCAATGAGCGAGAAAGACTTAAAAAATTTTGAGAAAAATGAAACTGCCAGAAATACTGACAAGGTAAACAGTAAATCAGGCATTAATTATAAAGACAGTATACATAAACCAGAAGATAATAATGCACATAGTGGTAATGATAACGAAGGCGAATTTAAGTTTGTAAATGAAAAAGTAGTAAACAATAAGAAAATTACATTGGGAAAATTGTTACTTTTTCTTGTGATGTGTGGAATTATTATGGGAGCTGTTGCGTGTATGGTGTTCGTGTTTATGAAACCATATCTTAATAAAATGAGTGATGATAAAAAAAGTGCAGAAGAAATAAATGATTCAAAGGTGACAGAGAGTAATTCTACGACAGAAGAGACTAGTCCTGTAGAGACCACCAAGACGATAGAAGAAAGCCTTAAGAATATGGGTAATTCTGTCGTAACACTCTGTGTAAATGAAGAAGATGAATGGGAAAACGTAGAGCAGAATAATGTCAATTACGGAAGTGGACTTATTACTGTGTTAAATGATAAGATAAGAATACTTACAACATATGATTTCATTAAGGATAACAGGGAAGTAACGGTATACTTAGGAAACAGAGGATATAAAGGAATGGTAGACCATGTGAGTGAGAAATATGGTCTTGCAACGGTAATTATTAATACGGCTGATGTTAAAGATGAAGATAAAGAGACACTTTCGGCAGCAGAGTATAATCCTGATAATGAGATAGAAGCAGGAGAAGAGATTACATTTATGGGAAATCCATACGGAAAAGAAAAATTTGTTGTCAAGGGCTCATTGACTTCTGTTGGAAATACATATAATATAGTTGATACGGAACTTGAAATTATGGCAACAGATATTTCTACGACTGGCATTATGAATGGTTTCGCATTTGACAACTATGGCAATGTTATCGGAATGGTAAATAATGAGTTAAATGGCAGCAGTATTGGTGAAAATGTTGTCTCTGTTATATCATTTAAAAGAATTGCAATATACGTTAATAAAATTATGTGTAATAAGACAATTACATATCTGGGTATCCATGGCAAACAGGTAACGGATGATGTTATCGAGAATATTGACAAGGATATGCCTTATGGAATATATATATCAAATACTGAAGAAAAATCACCGGCTTATACAGCAGGTGTGATGAATGGTGATATATTAACAGAATTCAATGGTACGAAAGTGTCAGATTTCAAGACATTTACATCACTTCTGCAGAAATGCCAAGTTGGAGATGAGGTTACCATTAAGGTAATGAGAAAAGGCAAAGACGGTTATAAGGAGATAAGATATACAGTTCAAATTGATAGTATATAAGTTGATTTTAGAAAGAGGTAAAATATGAAATATATAGAGACATTAAGAGATGGAGAGTCAGTAAGAGGAATCTATTTATGTAAGCAGAGAAGCTCTGCAATGACTAAGAATGGCAAGCCTTATGATAATGTAATATTACAGGATAAAACAGGCACAATAGATGGAAAAATATGGGACCCACATTCAATGGGAATAAATGAATTTGAAGCGCTAGATTATGTAGACATTAACGCAGATGTAACTACATTTAACGGGGCATTACAGTTGAATATAAAAGGTGCAAGAGTGGCAGATGAGGGAGAATATAAGCCTGCGGATTACCTTCCTTGCAGCACTAAAGATATAGATGCAATGTATGCAAATGTAATGGAATATGTTAATTCAGTTAAGAATCAGTATCTTAATGCATTACTTAATGCATTTTTCGTAGATGATAAGGAATTTATCGATGAATTCAAAGGTCATTCAGCAGCTAAAACTATTCATCATGGTTTTATCGGAGGCTTGTTAGAACATTCGTTATCTGTAACAAATATGTGTAACTATTTTGCAAAAGCATATCCTGTTTTAAACAGAGATTTACTTATTACAGCAGCATTACTTCATGACATTGGTAAAGTTAAGGAATTATCATCATTTCCAAAGAATGACTACACAGATTATGGACAGTTACTTGGTCATATCGTAATCGGCTGTGAAATGGTTAGTGATAAAGTCAGAGAGATTCCGGGATTCCCAGAGAAATTAGCAAGAGAGGTTAAACATTGCATAGTTGCTCATCATGGCGAATTAGAATATGGTTCTCCAAAGAAACCTGCTTTACCTGAGGCATTTGCAATTAATTTAGCTGATAATGCAGATGCGAAGTTAGAAACAATATCTGAGATTTTACTTGGAGGCAGACCACAGGACGGCTCAGAGTGGTATGGCTTCAATAGAGCATTAGATTCAAATATAAGAAAAGCAGATTTGTAAGAAGGATAAATGTGTCGCAGGCATTACATACAGTTTTTACATATATTTATACATAATATAGTAGAAATAGTAGAAAGTGAAATTTAACCTGCGATTCTTACGATATAGAAAGCCTTAGGAATGGAGAATATGTGAAGATGTGTAATGAAAATAAAGTGCAGGAGACTTTGACTCCACATATATATAAGAAGAATGAAGAGTATACTGTTGAGATAGAAGATGTTGGAACAGGTGGCGAGGGGATTGCTAAAATTGACGGTTATACATTATTTGTAAAAGATGCAGTAAGAGGCGATGTATGTCGTGTAAGAATTACTAAAGCCCATGATAACTTCGCATTTACTAAATTAATGGAGGTAATCAAACCATCTCCACATCGTGTTACACCTGTCTGTCCTGTTGCCAGAAGATGTGGTGGTTGTAAGATAATGGCAGCAGATTACAGCGAGCAGCTCAGGTTTAAAGAGAATAAAGTAAAGACTAATATAGAGAAAATCGGCAAGGTTACAGATTTCACCATTTATCCTATTATTGGAATGGAGACACCATACCATTATCGTAATAAGGCGCAGTTTCCTATTGGTTTAAATGATAAAGGCGAGTTAGTATCTGGCTTCTATGCCGGAAGAACTCATGTTATCATTGAAAATGAAAAGTGTTACCTTGGTGTCGAAGAAAATGAAGAAATTCTTAGAATTATCAAGGAATTTATGGCAGAGAAAAATATTGCACCATATGACGAAGTGACACTAAAAGGTCTAATTCGTTATGTTATGATTCGAAAAGCATTTGTAACGGGCGAAATAATGGTATGCATTATCATTAATGGAAATAAAATTCCTGACCAGGAGGAGTTAGTTGAAAGATTATCGCAAGTCAAGGGAATGACAAGTATTTCATTAAGTATAAATCTATGTAACACGAATGTAATTATGGGCAAGGTTATGGAGAACATCTATGGACGAAAATATATAGTCGACTACATTAAAGATATCAAATTCAACATTTCTCCAAAGTCATTCTTCCAGGTCAATCCTGTCCAGACAGAAAATTTATATGAAACAGCATTAGAATATGCCGGGCTTACCGGAAATGAAACAGTATGGGACTTATATTGCGGAATCGGAACAATCTCGCTATTCTTAGCACGTTCAGCTAAAAAGGTCTACGGTGTCGAAATTATCTCTGATGCTATTCGTGATGCAAGAAATAATGCAAAAATGAATAACATTACTAATGCAGAATTCTTTGTCGGCAAAGCTGAAGAGGTGCTTCCTGAATATTATGCAAAACATGGTGGCTATGCAGATGTTATCGTAGTAGATCCACCAAGAAAAGGCTGCGACACAGCATTGCTTGATACGGTCATAAAGATGCAGCCTGAGAAGATGGTGTATGTAAGTTGTGACAGCGCAACGCTTGCAAGAGATATAAGATATATGACAGAGCATGGGTATGAACTTAAGAAAGTGCAACCGGTGGATATGTTTCCACACACGGAACATGTGGAGACGGTAGTTCTTTTGTCCAAACAAAAACTGGATGAATAGTTAATAAAGAGAGGTGCATATGCTATGCCAGGTATACTTGTGGTTGAAGATGATGAAAATTTAAATCGTGGAATTACATTTTCACTGAAAAAAT